>Ga0208019_1000120_pt1 | contig 40522 bp, 60 predicted proteins | sample CB_VirMetaG_5_FD_184540 | JGI IMG/M metagenome (GOLD analysis project Ga0208019, IMG submission 184540) | Freshwater to marine saline gradient viral communities from Chesapeake Bay - CB_1508_1D Viral MetaG (SPAdes) (version 4) | ecosystem: Environmental > Aquatic > Marine > Coastal | place: USA... | reverse complement strand
ACTGCTCGATTGCACGCAGGTCGAGCTCGCCGCGAGCGTCTGCGATCCCCTCCAGAGTCTCCGATGGATTGAACCCGCCGAAGCGACCCTGCAAGAGCGCGCGCTCTTCGGCGTCAGCGAGATTCCGCTCGAGGCTCCCTCGGATCTGCCGCTGGAGCGCCGTCAGTTCTCCCCCGGTAGCAGCACTCGCAGCGCTGCCGAGGAGCTGAGAGGCCGCCTGTGCCGCTCTGGCTCGCTCCATGACCGTATCGGTCTGGATCCCCGAGAGTTCCTGTAGATCCTGCTGCTGCTGCCTGAACGAAGCGTCTCGCTCCATGAGCGTGCCCAGGTCATCGCGGGAAACCCCTACCCGGCTGATAACCGCATCAACGAAAGGCTCGAGCTGCGGCGTGATCTGCCCGCCCTCGAAAAGCTGAGACAGGCCCAGAAGGCCGCGCCGCTTTGTCTTCTCGTCAAGCTGGAGCGCCTGGATCTGCCCAACAAGCCGCTGCGTCGGACTCGGAAGACTCGCGATGTCTCCGAATCCAAGCATGTTCATCGCGTCGAAGTTGGCGGCAGCATTCGTCAGGTTCGTGTTCGGGTCGAACTGCGGAAGGATCTGGTCGCCCGACGAATACCCCGGCTGCCCCAGAAACCCGCCGGCGACAGACCCGCCCGCCATGAGGGCGCCGCCCCCAAGAATCGCGCCTGCAATCCACGGCATAGCTACATCCTTTCCACGCGGAGTCGCGCGCGTGAAACACTTTGGATCGTGTTACCCGTAGCCGTCCCGCTTGCAGTCGGGTTGACGAGCGGGTGGAGCCTCGGCCTGGACGACGTAGACCCGGCGCTATGGGCAGTTACCTGATAAGAGAATGCGTAGGTAACGCCTGGGGTCGCATTGTCTACGACGTGCCGAAGGCTCATCACACTGACGTGTCCGGCGTACCCGACGCCATCTTGGTCGACTGTCCAGAAGTACGGACCATCGACCGTCGAATCAGAACCATCATTCATCCGAAGCCTGAACCCGAAATGGGCAGCTACATCGGGGCCACCTCCGGCAGAGTTCGGATCGCCCGCAAACTGAATCTGCGCTTCGTAGATCAGCCGGTATCCGGGGCCGGGGACGTACTGAGACAGGGAAAGCGCCGTGTCCGTCGTCCAGTTGGAATCCCAAGAAGTATTGAACGTCGTCGGGAGCGTCTGGTTTTCGGTCGAAGCAGAAGCTGTCTGCGTCGGAATGTCTGGAAGCGTGTTCGGCCAGTCGTCGTTCAACTCGAACATCCACGCCTGAACCAAGTTGAAGTCACCCGAACCCGTAGACTCAGTGATACTCAGCGTGATGCTCGCTGCCGCGCTCGTGCTCTGCACGATCATTGACGCGACCTGAACGCCCGACGAAGACGAGTCGGTGATGACGCAGTTCTGATAATCCCCGGTCGGGATCGCCCCCGTGGCCGCGAAGTTGATCGTTCCAGACGTTCGGAAATACTTGACCGCGATCAGATACTTCGTATCCGAACGCAGCCCGCCAATCGTCTGCGACATCCCCTCGGATGCCGCATCGGTAGTGATGGCGAGGGACCGCTTCTCGATGCCAGTCTCTACGTTGGCAGGAACCTCGATTGCGGTACTTGCAAGAGTGCCCGCTTCCGTCCAGCCGTCGGGCGCGTCCCCGCTTGCCCCGGAAAAGACCTCGAAGCCCGAGTTGTAGATAAGGTTCCGGCCACGAATCGGCGGCTCAACCCAACGGGCCGTCACATTCGTGCCTGAACTGTTGCGGTAGACCGTTCCCGTCTTGTAGCCAGCGTTTGCGTGAATGCGATAGCGAAGGTGCTCGATCTCTTCCGAAAGATCCGTTGCCAAGTTCGACCCAAGAGTGGCCGAATCGCCAGGGGTCGACGTTGCGGCAGCCTCCGTAGCGTCAGCGGAATAATCGTCGACCTTCGTATCCGCGATCTGCGCGAGCTTGCTATTGGGGATCTGAGTCCCGCCAGACAAGTTGTCTTCATCGAGATTGCCGTTGACGACGTTTGCAACCGCATCGAAGTCAGCCTGAAGTTCCGCAGCCGGAAGCGAGTTCCCCTCGACGTAGGTGCTCCCGCCGCCTCCAGCGACAGTCTTTGCCGGATAGGTGATATTGCTCATGCTGCCGAAGCCTCGACAGAGATCCCGTTACCAGCGATCTCTTGTGAAATTTGACCGACGAAAAACGGTTCGTTCACGCCGGTATGCGAGAATCGGTGCGAGATCGTGAAGCCCTCGCCGTACCCATCAACGCGCTCTCGCGTAAGGTTGAACGTAGAGCCCAGCGCCCCAGCCCCCGGAAGGTTGCCCGCCGCATTGTCGAGCGTGCTCGCTCCCGACAGGTTCCCCGCTGCGTTGTCCAGTACGAACCCAGGAAGGGCTACGTCAAGCGAGTGAAAACTCGACACGCTTCGGCCATCGTCGGTCAGGTAGGAAAGCGTCGGGGTGTAAGTCCCTGCCCCGCCGACCATCAACCACGCATCCCCGATCGCCTTGGAGTTCGTCGGGAAGCCCACGTCCTCATCCTTGCCACGGAACGCCGTAGCAATGGCTGTGCCGAGGTCCGAATAGCTAGACCGGGAGAACGCAGCTACCTCGCCTTCTTGCCCACCGACGTAGATGCGGGGAACCCCGTCGGGGTCACGGGCAGCGGTCAGGTAGTTGAGGGATGCTACGCCGGACGGGATAAACCACTTGTACCACCGCACCGTGTCGGGGCTCAGCCTCGTAACGCCCTTGATGTCCATCGCAAGAATCAGATTCAAGTAAGTGCTGGACCCGGTAGGCACCGCAAACAAGATCAGCCCCTCTTCAGGCCAATATGCCCCCATCGACTTCTCGAGCTTCGACCGATTCAGCGTTTCCCACGTTTTGCGAATCGGCCAGGACAGAAAGTTGTTCTCCCGGTCCCCGAACTGCTGCGACAGCGCCATCGAGTGGATCCCGTGCTCACTCATGTAGACGGCATCACCCTGATCGAGCCCGAGGTCTACGAATGCGTTCTGACTGACGCACCCCGTAGCAATCGCATCCGACTGGATAAAGCGGTTTGCGTTGCTCGTCACGGACGGGTTTTCGCGGAACGCAAGGATTCGGCGATTCGTCAAGAAGAGCAGAAAGTCGCCCGAGTTGTCCTGATACGAGCCGAACCCAGTGTTGTACTCCGCGCCAAACGAAGAGCCGCCGGGGTTTTCGCCGAGAAGCTCGCCGGGAATCGTGTTGGAGTTCGGCCAGCTAAGCGGGTCGGTCGCATCGCTCGCGTAGTCGCAATACCGAGCACACAGAGCGTTGTCGTAGAAGTTTGTCCCGCTGTTCTGGAAGCCGCCCAGGAAGAGCGTCTGGAACTTGGAGAAGACGTACTTCGGGTGAATGCCGCCCGAGCCGAAGATGCCCGTCAGGCGCGCAGTCGCGTTTCCCGTCCCGTTCCAGGTCCAGATGTCATCGCCCGCGGCGCCACCGGCAGACCAAAGATTGTTCTGGAAATTGGCAAACGTCCATGTATTGTCGGCGCCCGCAGTAGGGGCCTGTGAGAACCCAGACTGCGAAACGGCCGTCGTATCGTTCTGGTAGATCGTCCCCTTCGCGACCACCACGAGCTTCCGATCCTCGTCGCGGTTGCGCCGATACTCGTAGATGCCCTCGACAGTCTCACTGCCCGAGTCGTCGATGTCGGCGTCGTATTCCGTGTCACGCGACAAACCGGGTCGGGTGCCTGTCAGGTTGCCCAGGCGGCAGCAATTCGTCGCCTCGCGCAACTGATCCGGGGCGAGAGCCGCAGGGTTCTCGTCCTCGTTCAGTCCCGCGTAGGAGTTGATCGTGTACGTCTGGAAAGGCACTAGCCGATCGTCCTTCCGCCGATGAGCGATTCGCGCCACGCTGCGCGCCCCGCAGACCCGTCCCAATTCCCAATTACAGCCCGCTCGGCCCGCTGCGCGCCGTGGGCCTTCATGACGCGATCCAGCTTGTCCAGCCCGTCAGCCCGAAGTGCCCGACCTTCAGTCGTGTTGCGTTCGTAGTTCTGCTGCATGTCAGCAGTCGCAAGATCAACAATCGAGTCGACTACCACGTCCGAAACGCCTTCGAGCGTGTCCGTTGCCGACGCGAGTTCCGGATGGCGGTAGAGGTACTCGACATCAAGTACGTACTCGTCATCCGGAGGGGGCCAAACGATCATGCGAAGCCCAGGATCGGGAGCCGCATTGCTGGGGTTGTAGGTCGGCGTGTCGAGTCCACCGACGCTTACCGACTTAGGCTCTCCGTACTCGATCTGCTGTCTCGGGTAGAGCTCGGAGAACTCGACCGTCGAACCGACCTGCTCGAGCGAAAGATCCTGATCTTGATGCGTTACGGTGAGAACGCTTCTGACCGTATCCGGCAGCATGTACTCGCTGTAGAACAGCTCGCCTGCGGTGACGGCAATGTTTTCAGAAACCGTAAACGGCAGAGTTACTACGGAAACGTCAGACGACGGAGCCGTCGCCGTAAGCGCCCTGATTGCCGTGTTTGCGTACTGCGTCGACCCGAGCGGAACCACTCGCAAGATGAAGTCACCGATCACATCGCTTGTGACTGCACCAGAAAAGCTCACGACGCCAGTAGACGCGCCGGAGTTGAACGTCACAGAAACGCCAGTCTTGCGAGCCTTGAGGGCGATCTGCGTGTGCCGCTTGTCATCCTCCCAGACGTTCCCCATCAACACGTCGCGCATCGCGCGATTCACCGCGTCGAGCGTGGCGAGATCGCGAAGCTGCGCGATGGCAGTCACATCGTCATGACGCATTCGCCTGCGAACGCGATTGACAAGCTGTAAAGCGCTTAAGGAAAACGACACTACGAACGCCTCTTACCATTAACCACTAGGCTTACCCACGCACGGGAAACGCCCATAGCCTTCGCCACATCCTTTTGTGACTCGCCATTTGCCACCCGACTTCGAACAAACGCGACCTCCTCGTCAGACACCCTCGTCAACGCATGGAAGTCGCCTTTCCTGACCGGCTTCCGGCAGAGCCGGCGGTGCGAATGCCTCACGTTCTCAGATCTCGTGCACCATTCGAGGTTGAAGACCCGATTGTCTGACTTATCCCCATTCAGATGGTTCACCTCCAAACCACCATCATTTCCAAGGAATGAACTAGCAACGACTCTGTGCACACTGAAGTTCTTCCTGTTGCGCCCGGAACCCACCGAAAGATGGACGTATCCTTTGTCGTTCGGAGGAAGCTTTCTAACCCTTCGGGTAGTCTCGTTTCGTACCCTGCCCAGACTCGAAACCGAGTATCCGGGCACTCCGAATGCCGGTCTCCACTCTTCAATGCCAAGAGCTAAGGACATTCACGCAGCCTCGTCGCCGTCGCGATTCTTCGGGGGGCGCCCACGTCGCCGAGGTGCAGGCTTCTCGGGCATCTCGACGGGAACGATCGTCTGATCCCCCGAGTCGCTCGAAAGAACCTTCTCACCGAGAGCAAGAAGAAGCGCCTCCATGCGATCGTCGCGCTCCGCCTTCGCGGCCTGGTCCGCTTCGTACTCCTCGACCGGGACCGAGTTGCCCTGCGGATCGACGTAGAACTTCGGAACAAACTCACCGCCCGAGGTCGGGTCGAAGTCGATCTCGACATACCCTCGCGAGGCCGTCCACTGGTCGGGCTTCGCGTTGATGTAGTCCTCGACACGGGGAACCGGCTCGAAGTGCGGGTTCGCATCCGAGGGCATCACGAAAGACTCGAGATAGACCTTGTACCGCTGCTCGAAGGCGGCCTGCGGCAGCATTCGGCCCTGCTCGTCCAGGGCGAGATCCGCACGCTCAGGGAGGCACTCGGCGGCCTTCAGGGGGCGTCCGCTTCGCAGCAGGAACGGGGCGCACTCGCCCGTCTGCTCGTCTCGCACCGTCACGACGACTTCGGGATCGAAATCCTTCCGGTACTGAGGGAGGCGGGGCGTACCCCGAGGAGTCGGTTCGACGCCAAGCGTCTGCCATCGTGCCTGCTGTGCCGCCGCGATTCTCTGAACTTCGGTTTCCATGAGTCCTCGATGAGTTGGGTGGAGTCAGGGAGAGCGGCCCGCCAGAGCCGCTCCCCCCTATCCGGTGGGTTGATCGCTAGGCGATCTGGAGGTTGACGACGTGGTATTCGGTATCCACGGGCAGCAGCGAGAAGACGGTGCCGAGCGCCATCTTTTCGTCGCGATCCGTGGTGTCCGCGTGATCCATCGTCATCGCCTGGAACGAGCCAGCATCCTCGCCGTGGTAGACGGCATCGCCAACCGAGCCGACGACCGTGCCGAAGAGCACCGACGCGAGGCCCGACTTCTGAACCCAGAAGTACTGGTTGTCGGTGTCGCCAGCGGGGATGTCCACGAGCGGAACGCCAGCCGCAACCTCGGCAGCCGTCGCCTGTGCCGTGACGGCAGCGGAAATCTTCACCGCCGTCGGCCCGGTCACGATCGACACGTCAGAGCTCGTGGTGAGCGCCGTCACGATCGGACGACCAAGAGTGACGACCATGTCGGAAGTCGCCGTGCTCGCTTCGTTACCGATGATCGGGTAGAGCTCGCCCTCGCCCGCAGCGTCCTCGATATTGAGGAAGCCGCCGGCAAGCTCGTTCGCCGTGAACGTGATGGCGACAGAACTCAGCGTGACCGAGGTTGCACCGACGGCCGCAGCCTCCGGGGCAATCTGATCGGCCGCCGCCGCCATCGGCTCGTAGGTCGCGAGCTTGCCGTGACCGATCGCCGTGGCGTTCTGGCTGCGGACGTACTCGAACTCGCGACCGTCGGGGAGACGACCCCGAGTGCCGAGACGATGCCGAGCTTCCGTAGCGACCTCGTAGACCGACTGCTGCGACGGGCCACCGCCAATGAGAACCGGATTCGTATAGGACATGATTCTGGTCCCTCCCTTACGCCGTGATACCGGTCAGCTTGTTGCTGGTCCGGCGGCTGTCGGTAACGAGGTTCCCCTCGAAAATGACGTGCGCGACGAAGGCGTCCTGGTTCGTTCCACGCTCCATCGGAGTGAGGTCGAACAGCGCACCCGGAAGGTGCTTGACCATCGTGCAGTCAGTGTCGATGAAGAGCATCGTTCCCGACGGGCAGTAGCGATCGAAGAAGACCGGCTTCCGACGGAACGTCAGCGCGTTGAACCCGAGGTCGCCCATGCGGGTGTCCTCAAAACGCACGTTCGGCGTCAGCGAGCCTTCGTAGAACTCGTGAACCGAAAGCGTCGTAACGATCGCCTTCGGCCCCATCGAGCCCTCGGTCGCCTGGTTGTCAGCCTTCCGCATGTCGGCGAGGCCCTGGGTCGCGAACGAACCCGACGCAAACGTGCCGGAGCCGTCCGTGCCGCGGGCGTTCCATCCCGTGTAGGTCGCGCCGCTGTAGCCCTGAAGCGAATCACCGTTGCTGATGATGCTCAGGAGCGACGTGACATCGTTCGCGCCACTCGTGGAAGCGAGAAGCTGCTCTGCGATATTGTCTGCCGCAGCCGAAACCGCGTCGTTCTGCTTTCGCAGGAGCAGGTCTGCCACCTGGGCTTCGCCCGAGTTCTTGCGGAGTTCGGACCCGGAGATCACGACCGAGCCGGCGCCGAGCTTGAAGTTCGCTCGGGTGCCGCGATCGGGATCGCTCGTGTCCATGCTGATCGGGCTGTATCCGCCGGGGAGCATCGAGAAGGACTCGTTCGCTCCCAGCTTCACGTTGACCCGGATGGATTCACCGGAAACCGCATTCGGGCTCCCGGTGGGCGTCCCCGTGTCACCGATACGGCCAGAGAGCACATCCCCGATTCGGCCGCAGAAGAGCGACAGGACCGGATGGGCATTCAGATAGTTCTCGCGAATGCCGGGATGGATGTTCTCAGCCGTGGTGACAAGAAGCTGCCCGTAGATTCGGCTGGTATCAGCCGTCGCTGCCGGAGTAGGCATGTCTCACCTCTTAGAGTCGTGTCGTGTCGATCCCATGCTTCCGTCCGGAAGCGCGGAGCGACTCGAGCACATGGTTGAGTCCAACCTTCCCCTTCGGCGTCGGAGGCATCTGCGCCTGCCCCGGACTGGAGGCGTTAACCGGCCTCGGGTCCGTCGCACGGTCCAGAACTCGCTCTGCGTTGGGTTCGGTGGTCTGGGAAGCTGCGACCAACTTGGGCGCCCACTTCCGATAGGTGTCGAACAGGACTCCCTCGAGAATCTTCTGCCCACCCCTTTCGGCGATCTGTCTATACAGAGCCGCCTGCTGCTGATCGCCGGACTCCGCGCGTGCGTGCGTGGCGGTGATCTCTCGCTCAAGGATGGACTTCGCTTCTGCAAGGGCCTCCGGATGCGCCTCGAACATCGAGAGCGCGCCGGAGATGTTCTGCTCGACGTAGCGTTCCTGGGTGCGGAGGTCGGTCGACTGAAGCTGTCGCATGGCACCGCTCAACTGCTCTTCGAGAGCGGCGAGCTTCGCCTGCAACGGCTTGACCGCCGCCTCCACTTCAGGGTCGATCCATTCCGTCTCTTCGGTCACGGCGTTCTGCTGTGCCTGCTGCGGCAAAGCAACCCGCCCCTCCATCAAAGACTTCTGGACGATCTCGGCGAGCTCCGGCATCTGCTGGATGCGCGCCAGGGTGGTAAGGTGCTGCTGGACACTCTCAGCCCCGCCCGCAACTTCCATGAGTTGCGCGAAAGGTTCGAGTTCCTTGATGCGGTTTGCCATCTGCGAAGTCTTCGCGTCCCGCTTCTGGATCTGCTCGCGAGCAAATTCAGGATCGGAGGCAACCCGCGACCAGTAGTCGTCCCCACCGACAAGCTCTGCACTCGGTTCGGGAGAATCCGCCGCAGCCACGGGCTCGAGCCCGCCCTGCACCGTCTCCTCCGTTTCCATATGCGCTTCGCTCAAAATTGAATCCTCCTACTTCCCGAACGAGTAGATCCGCCCGAGATTCAAGTGGCTTTCGTTTCTCGCCCCGCCGTGCTTCTCAGCCGACGCACCGAGCGCAAGATTGTTCTCTCGCAGAAACGTGTTGAGTTCACTGCGACTACCAAACGGCTCGTCGCGCAAGTTGAGGATCTGACGCGGCCCGCCCCACTCTTCCGTGTAAGTAGGCTTCACGAACGCGATGCTTGCCTCTTTGCCGCAACACTGCGGGATGTCGTCGCTCCAACGATCGACGAAAAGCGTGTCGCATTTGGGACAGGCGTATGTGTGCATCACTGCCATCACGCACCCCCCGGAACGGGACGGAGGCCCTGAGCCATTGCGTTTTGCGCGGCGGACGGGATCGAGTCCCCCTGCCCTTCACCCTCGCCGCCCTGGCTCTGCGCGGCCATCTGGTTTCGCACCTGCTCGCTCACGATTGCCTGCTCAGGATCGGCGCCGCTGAGTTCCGCAATGCGGTTCGCGTAGTAGTCCTGATTCGCAATCTGCGACTGGACGCCGCCCAGGACGTTGTAACCAGTCACCGTGCGGGCCAGTTCCGTGTTCGGATCTGTGCGGAGCGTGCTGTCGAGCTTCACGTCGTAGGAGAACTCGCCTTGCAGGTCGGCAATGTCGACCGTGACGAATCCCTGCGCGCGATCGTCTGCCGTCAGGAAGTCGAGATTCCGCTTTCCGATGATCGGAATCACCATCTGGCGCGCCTGCTCGCTCTGAAGGAACGTGCGGTGCATCACCGTGATGATGTTCTTCCAGAACTCCTCGTAGCGTTCCTGCAACCGCCCCCGAGCAATCGTCCCGCCAGCGGCGATGTTGTTTGCCTCGGCTGCCGTCTCGACGTTGGCCCGCTGCCCTCGGTCAAAGTTGGAGACGCCGACCACCTCACGGATCGACTCCTTCAACTGGTACGTCAGGCCGATCAACTGGCCGTCGATCGGGGCTACACCGATCTCCTTGATCGCGTTCGCAAGGTCGCCGCCTTCGGCTTCGATAATCTCCATGAACCCATTCGGGCTTCGGAGGAGATCCATCACCTCAGGCGAAATCGCGTCCTTGTTCGCAAAGATCAGCCGACGCATGCGGCCGACGAGCGCGTTGATGACCGTCCAGACCTTGTTGTAGAGAAGCTGCTCGTCCCAGAACATCTGCGGGAACGCGATCGGGAAAGGCGTGTCGGTCTGATCGTTGAATGCGAGGTAGCTGTAGGGAAGCTGGCCGAACGCGAACGACCACGGACGCTCTTCGCGGATCAGCTTCTCCGATCCGGGCGAGATGCCAAAGAACCGCTGCTCCTGGGCGTCGTAGATCACCCACTCTTCATAGACGCTCATCACGTCAGGAGAGCCGCTCTCGATCTTCGTCCCCCTCGAGCCCTCGGGTCGGGTGTCGAAGTGCTTCGTCGCCGTCAGGTCGCGGCGGAAGATCAGGTTGGGATCGTCCTTGATTGAGTCCTCGTAGTGCATATTGTAGAACGCGCACCAGCGAGGCTCTTGCTTCGGGTTGAAGCTGTTGACGAGCGGATCAATCCGCATCTCCCACGGACGCATGAACTGAACCCAGGGAAGATCCGGCGTCTGGTTCTTGAACCGCGCGATGATCTTGCCGTCATCGTTCTCGAACGAGACTTCCGGCGTGAACCCGTGGCGGACAAACCCTGCGCCGGTCAGCATCGCGGCCTGAAACGCGCGGTCAGCCTCGTTCTTGACATCCCGCTCACGCACCATGAACTCGACGAGCTGCTCGTTCAGCCACGCGCGCCGACGCGCATCGGCGTCCGCAGCGGGGCCACCGAGGGGGCGCAGGATCGGGTCGGGGATCTTCGATGACACCTGGGCAAGCGTCGTGTTTACGATCGAGAAGAAGATGTTCCCGACCATCTGATCGGCTTCTTCCATCGCGCCATTCATCGACTTCGGGAACTTGCCCCGATAGCCGTCGAGGAAAGCCATCGCGCTGAACTTGCCCGCAGACCCTTCCTTGCCGTCGGGAATCCATCCGTTCTCGCGCCATAGGTTTTCGGCGTGCTGAAGACGCTGCCGCCATCGCTGGAACTCGAGGTCGCTCATCGCCATCAGATGAGCCCTCCAACGCGTTGCGGCTGTCCGCTAGGCACGGTCGCCATCCGGCGCTTGCGATGGGCTTCGAGCACGCGACCGCGCTGGATCTCGAACCAGTCGTTCTCCTGCGGCTTCGCGTAGGACTGGTGGCCGAACGGTCGCGAGTTGACGTAGTAACGCGTCATGTCGTAGGCGTGATCGGCTCCGATCAGCGCCGTAGGCTGCGTCTCGCTTCGGACCTTCGGGTTCCAGCGAAGCGACTTCCACTCGCTGATAACCGCCACGTTGTCTTCGTGAACGAGCAGGGACGGCTCACCCGTAGCAGGGTCCGTCTGAAGCATGTTCATGAACTCCAGGTGCCCCGCCTGCCGGTCGGCCTGTGCCTTCTTGTCGATGTTCCAGACCCGCAGCCCGTGACGCCCGAAGAGTTCCGCCACCTCCGGCTTCTTCGGATCTCCCAGGACTCGGCGAAATTCAAATTCAGTCTCGAAGTGGGACTCGAACCAGCGGCGCTCGGTGAGCGCTCGCTGCACGATGTCGTCGGGAGTGAGTCCCTTTTCGTAGATCGAGCGGCGCAGACACACCTGTCGGGGACCGACGAGCCAAAACCCGATCGCCGTCCCGTCCGAGAAGCCGTAGTCGACGGCCAAGTCAAGGTCGGCGTGCCGAAACCACGACTTGTCCTCGGCGATGACGTGCGAGGGCTGGCCTTGCGGCCCCACCTTGTCGCGGAGCGGCACGACGCGGCCCTCTTTCAGCGTCCACCGCCCAAGAAACTGCTCGGCGAACCCGTCGTCCTTTGCCGCCTCACAATGCGTGAGCGCGTCGAAGCAGTCGTGGCCGTTGTCAGCCGACGGGGGCAGGTTCTCATCGAGGGGGATCGTCGTGATCTCGCCCGAAACGGAAAGCTCCGCCTGCGCGTGCGCCTTCCAGAACCGATCGCACTTGTACTTCGGGTTGGCGCGAACGGTGAACTGGAACGACTCGACGCCGAGTTCCGGATGGCTTTCGGACTGCTCGATCATGTCGAGGATCCAGCCAGCCCCGACCTTGGGCGTCGTCGGGAAGATCGCTCGAGTAGAGCGGGTCGCGAGGTACTTCGTCCAGACCGACTCATCGAGCTCGGCCGCTTCCGACAGAATCACCCAATCGAGTTCTTCCGACTGAAGCGACTTCTCGTTGGCCGAAGTCCGGACCTGAATCACCGACTCGACATCTTCGCCGCGCTGATTCTTCCCCCAGAACAGGACGATTTCCATGTCGCCCTGGTTCGGGTTCCGCTTGGCACGGCGAATCTCGTAGCCCCACTGAGTCGCGGGGGCACGCTCGACAAGCTCCGTGTAGAGGTAGTCGAACTCCTTCGCGAGATCGTAGTTGGGGCAGACGATCCAGCCGCGAAACGTCTCGGGAACGTAGTCGCCGAGCTTGCCGGCCAGCGCCATCTGGCACTCGACGCCGTGCGCGATTATGTCAGGATAGACATCGGCGGCGCCCGAATACGACTTCGCCGTACGCGCCGGGCTCGAGGCGATCTTGACCTTCGCTCTTGACGCATGGAAGCGATCGACTTCCGGCTCGTACGTCCGGTAGCCGTGCGCCTTCCACACGTTCTCCCGAATGCTCGTCAGAACTTCCGGGGGCAGAGCCTCGAGCGACACCGAAGCCTAGGCCCGCGCCCAGACGTGCAGCGTGCCTGCGTGCGGGCCGCTTGTCGCGACGAAGGCAACTTCAGTCGAAGATCCGACCGTGGCTGCCCCGGCGTCTCCGAGCGTATCGGGCTCCCAAGCACAATGGACGATGCCATCCATGCCGGGCGTGACCGTTTCAGTGTCGATGCTCGAGTAGTGAATCGCGTAGTGCTGGAGGCCGACGTACGCCTTCCCCCGAGTAAGACCCGGATCCCGAGTCGTGGCGGTTGCCATGCGCGCTCCTATTCGGAAAAAGTTTTCCGTCGGGGTGGAAAACAAATTCCCACCTGTGAACGCAACAAAAATCGCCTATATTGTGGCACCTTCAAGGTTGACCACTATATTTAGTGGTTGCAAGCCCCTTGCAACTGTGTTTCGGAGGTAGATGGTTGGGCGCAGCATCCCCCGAACGTCGAGTCGAGCCCCCCGCCCCTGTCTCTTCTTCCGGGGGCGGGCGAGGCTCCTCGATCAACCGCGCAGGCGGAATCGAGCCGACGGCCGCATGGCGATCGGAGCCTCTGAGCCGGGACGTGCTCCAGATCCAGTATTCCGACGCCTGGGGCATGTATCGCGCCCAGATGGCGGACTACGGCATCGAAGTCGAGTTCGGCGAGCCACTGACGCTCGAGGGCGCGCAGCTCGAGGATCGGCTGCAAAAGGCCTGGATCCTCAAGCACGGGGAACTCCCGTGAAGAAGGGCGCGGCGCTGAAGAATCAGCGAATGACCCGTTTCGGCGTCAGCCTGGACGAGATCCTCGACGCGCCCCCGAACAGAAGCAATCTCGCGGAGCGAGCCAAGGCCATCGAAGCCTTCATCGCCAACCGCGGACCCATCAAGCAGAAACTGTCCGAACGTGAGCGAAAGCGAGCTCACGGCATGGATCACAGACACGGAGAAGTCAGGATCTACCGCTAGAACTCCTCGCCTCGTGCGCCAGCTCCGGAAAGGACCGCCGGCGGGAGCGCACCCTGAAAACGAGGCTAACGAGGTCGGGCTCCGCGTGACAGGTCAGCGCGAGAGCAGGGCAAGGCGAGGAAAAGGCTCCTACCCCAAAGCGTTCCCCGTGGGCGGAATGCTACTAGACCTCCTGTATCTGTACTCCACAATACAGCTACACCGCCCAAAACAGCCTCGTCTCCATCCCCATCCCTGCGTAAGCGCCTGTCCCTGAAACAGAAACCCGATCTGCCCAGACGCGGCTGAGTGCAACGCTCTCGAACGGCTGAGTGTAAGACGCGGGAATGGGATGCTGTCCCGAGGGGGGATGGGTTTGGGGGGGTTGGCTAAATGAGGGGACAGTCGACAACTTCGCGACCCCCACCCCCCGGAAGCCCCCCCCGCCTTCCTCCTGCTGCCATATAAGCGTACGCCCTGGGGTGCACCACCTATAAACGGCATTATGACAACTAGGGCAGTCGAGAAACGCCAATGATTGCGGGTACTTACGCGATCGGCGGTGATAACGAGCCTGGAACGGCCAGTTATGTCAAGTCGAGGAGCTCGAGAACATCAGGAGATCCGGATTGACAGATATGTCAAACCTTAGTCCCTCTCGCTCCCACTCTTCCTTCAAGTTCCCCTTCGCCTTCTACCCAGCATCGCTCGTCCGTCCCATCGTCTTGACTAGAACACGTTCTACTCCAGCGCGTTCACTCGCCCTGTTCTTGCACGGTTTCCGTCACGTCGATGGCGTCGGTGGCTGGGTCGCGTTTGGAGAGCGTAAGGTCGTGTTCTTTGGTGAGCACGTCGATGAGCGCGGCTACGCCCGAGGTTGGCATTCCTCCGGCGTTCTGTAGCCGATCGAACTTGTCGGTAGCGATGCCGTAGACCTTGGCGAGGTCGCCATCCTTCCACTCGTGGTTTTCGTCATCGAGTCGGGCCTGGATGTGCGCGGCTGCCCCGCTGGCAACGGCGTAGGCCGTCTCGAGCAGGTCTTCCCGCGCGGCTTCCACGTTGTTGCTTACCGTCGTGGTTATCCCTCGGACGTGTCGGGACAGCGTTGTGTAGGGGATTCCCGTCTTTTTTGATGCTTGCAGGATGGAGAAGCCATCGACTTTGACCATCGCGATGCCGGCGGCGATGCGTTGTTCTCGCTCGGAGAGTTGCCCCTTCGGGATTTCGGCGATGGCGGCTTCGTAGCCTGAATTATCCTGGTCAGCCATTGCAGAATCCTTGTGTGCCTGGGCCGTTGGGTTGAATGCAGGTGCAGGTCTTTCCGCAGCCGTATGGGGCGTAGCAGGGGCCTTGGCACCACGATTGGCATTGTGCGGTGGTTGCTGGGGCGCAGAGGGCGATCGTGAGTAGCGCGGCGAGTGTTGCGATTCGTTTCATTCTTCGTCTCCTTCGGGGGTTGAGCGTTGGCGGACGAGGCGCCGCACCTGCTCGAGCACTTCTTCGGTGGGCTGGATGTTCATGCGGCGGAACTCGTCCCAGTGTACTACGTCGAACTCGACCGAGGGGACGAGGTGATCGAGCACGAACTCTGCCCGCAGGGGGTTGGTCGTCAGATTCTTGAGGCGAACGGTGATGCCGGGTTGGCCCTTGAACTCCTCGAACACGATGGGAGGCAATCGGGGCAGCCCTACCCTCTCGAATGAGCGGTTGATGGCCTCCGAGTCCCTCACGAGCTTGACGATGGGGACGTTCCGCTTCTCGAGCTCGTAGGCCCATCCCTGGAGCCAGCCCACGGTGCAAGAGATTCCGGCAGGGCCTTCGGTGTCTTCGGCCCACAGGTCGAGGTCGGCAAGGGTTTGGGTCGCGGCGGGATCGTGCAGGACCGTGGCGTAGCGTGACAGCCACGCCGCTGTCCACGTCGAGCCCGACCGACCGCACGAGAACACGGCGAAGTCGAGGCCCATGCCCTAGTCCTCGCCTTGCGACATCACGGCCTGCATGTAAGCGATCGGGTTCATCATCGAGTAGGCGAACGCAGGCTGATTCTTGGGCGGCTCGGGCTCTCCCATCGCCTTCCAGGCGGGCACGCCCTCGCGATCGACTTTGCGCAGGATCTCGCCCGCCTCACGGAATCGCTCGATCGGGTCGGTGTCGTAGTCGAGCAGGATCGTCTTAGCCATCACGCCTCCCTCCGCGGCCCAATCTCGACGCCGCCTTTCTGCCGCTCCCAGCGGTCCTGTGTCGCCCTCGATACGTTCGTTCGGTGCATCCACGGGATTACGCGCTGAAGCTCGCTCACGAGCGCCTGTGCCTGCTCCACGTCGATCACGTCGACTCCGCCCGCTTGAAGCACGCGCCTTCCATCGGGGAGCTCGACGCAGAGCATGACGCCCGCTTGCCCGCCCAGGTGGATGTGATGCGGGGACTTCATTCGCACTCCTCCAGGCGGACGCGGATCTTGCCCTCGCCGCGCTTTGCTTTGCGCCACCGAAACTCATGGATCACGAGCACGCTGGGTTTGTCGTCGAGGATGACGCCCAGCTCGGTCAGGCCATCGACCACAGGCTTGAACGAGGCACACAGGTTATCGAGGTCGGGTTCCGACGTGCTGTGCCGCTCGAGCAGGATGCGCGCCCGCTTGAGGGGCTCGTCCGGGACGTAGTGATCCTCGAGCACGACGGCCTGAACGGCTTGTTTCCACCGCTTCGCGTCGTCGTACCGCTTCCGCCAGTGGCCGCCCCCCGATCCCGCAACCTGAAGCGGAGGCAAGCCGGGTAGCTCGAAGTCGAGCAGGTAGCTCATAGCGGCAGCACCTCCTGAGCCATGCGCTTTGCCGCGATCTCGCAGTACTTCTCCTCAATCTCGATCCCGATCGCCTTGCGGCCGAGATCCTTCGCGGCGCGGAGAGTGGTGCCGCTCCCCATAAACGGATCGAAAATCAAATCCGCCTTAGACTCCCGAACGCACCAGCGCATCACCTCTAAAGGCTTCTGCGCGGGATGCAAGAAGTCCCGATTGGAGGTATCGCCGGCGCGCAGTCCACCGTCCCAAACATGGTGATTTACGCGCTGCTTGCCCTTGAAATCGATCCACGCCATTTCGCACGGCGCGAAGGTTTTCACGCAATTATCAAACGACGCCGGACGCTTGAGCCAAAGAAACCACGCTTCAGAATGCGGCAGCAACCGACAAAAATAGTTCGCGCCCCAAAAAAGATGTCTGTCAGCAATCATAAACGGACGTGGGTCAAATGCTTTGTTATCCACCCAGATATGATTGTCTTCACGATGATTGACCCGAGGAACCCAGCCGATCCCATACGGCGGATCGGTCACGACCGCATCGACCTTCGGCAAGTGCGGCAGGATCTCCCGGCAGTCGCCGTGGTAAATCGTCACCGCCTCGTCCTCGTAGTACGGCTCAGGCAACGCCATCACCCGTGCTCCACGAACGCATGGAGCGTCACAGCGGCGAGCCCCAGGCACATCAGCAGGAAGCACAGCAAGAGCCATGCGTAGTCGTCGTCCATCACGCCCCCCCCTGCGCCCGCTTCAAACGAGCGGCTAACAGCCCGATCGTCTTTGCGCCGACGCCATACTTCCGCGACAGCGCGTAGTGGTACTCGCCCGCGCGAAACTCGTTGGCAATCAAATCGCGAGCAATCGCCTCGCGAGTTTCGTCGGGGATCGGCTCAGCCAAAGTTCCGCTCCTTCGCCTCGGCGATCGCCCACTCGACCCGCTCGAGCAAAGCGCCAAGGATCTTGATCGCCCGTTCATTCGACCACTTCGATTCGACAGGACCGATCGTGGAGTCGATCCACCGCATCGCCCGGTCGGCCTGGGCTTCGATGGCGTCAGGCTTCGCCATTCGCTCGCCTCGCCATGAGTTCACGCACCGCCGCAAGTCCCGCCTCGCCGTCCGTCCCCTCGGACTTGAGCGCGTTGCGCGGACGCCAGCCGTGCACAATCTCGTTCCCCTCGGAGTCGCCGCCCATTCGAGCCTGCCGGGACAGTCCGGCGATCCACTCTCTGATCTCCTCGATCTGCTCCGGGGTCGCACCCGGCTTACCTTCGGCGAGAGCCAGCCTGCGCGCGTTGTCTCGCTCGAGCCGCTTGCGCTGCTCGTAGGCCACTGAGGCGAGCCGCTTCGCGTGCTTCTTGACGAGCCCAGGCGACGGCAGAAAGCCCGCCTCCGACTCGTTCAGCGCGTCTCGGATAGCCCCCTTGAGGTGTTCCGCCGGTACGTCGTCCGTGATCTCGACGAGCGCCTTGAGGCGGTTCGGCTTGAGTGGCTGACCGAGCACCTCGGCGCACCACGTCCAGGCCGCAGCGCGAACGAGTTCTTCCTCGCGACTCATCGCTCCCCCCCCGGAATCGCGAAGAGCGGGACAGGCTCGTCACCGTCTGGCTCCGCGTAGAGATCCGCCGCGTACTGGCGCAGCGTCTCCGCGTTCTGATCGCTCACGTCGTCGGCGTAGGTCCGGCGGCGGGCAGGCCCGGAAGCTCCGAACAGCGGCGTTGTCCATGACCAGCGATCACGGAGCGCCCGACCGATCGCGAGACGCCAACCGTTCGCGGCGTATCGGCGATCCGTCTCCCCAGCCCACGCCTCGGCCAGATCGAAGAGCCGCTGCGGATCGACCGAATGCTCGAGACCCAACGCGGTCCACTGCTCCGTGGTCATCGCTCCGGGGAACGCGACCTGTGGGGCCTTGCCTCTCGATTTCTTCGGAGCGCGGGAAGGCGCCGAAGGCGCCGTCTCTCTCTTCTCTTCGGACTTGGAATCGGAATCGGAATCGGAATCGGAATCGGATGCAGACGTTCTGGTTTTTCGTCGGACTGAAACGGTGTCCGATTCTTGCCCTCCGTATCCCTGCTTTTTCGCGAAGTTACGGATGGTCACATCCCACCTGTTTGGGTAGCGATCGACCCGCCAACCCATCGCCAAACAGGTCTCCTCGACTCGCCGATCGGCCTCGGTCGGGTCCTCACTACATGCCGCCGCCATCCTGTCGGGGAGCCGAAGTGACACCCGATCGCTCGTCTTTCCGGCGAATCGCTCCCCCGCGAGCCGAAGGATCTCGACCATAACGGCCCGCTTCTCGAGGTCGGCCCATGCGTCCGCCGTCTTCCGGTGGTGTGCGATCGAAAGGTGGACCCGAACGCTCGGCTTAGTTCTCGCCATCGCCAGACCTCAAGTTGCTCCGATCAAAAAACGCCTGATCAACTTCTGTGATCTGCTTGACGAGCCTGTAAGCGACTGCGGCTACGTCTACGCCCTCCGACCCTATGTCTACGCGATTGTTGCGCTGGATCGCGTCAAGAAGCTCCGATACCTCTTCTGCAAGAACCCCATAGGCTTCGTGGGTCGATGTGAACGGGCCGTAACGATTCTCAGCGTCACCCGCCGTGCGAATGATCGTTTCCATCGTGGCGTCGATCAAAACAGCACCCCCTGATCCGCAACCGATCGAAGGTTCTCGCAAGCGGCTTTGAAGTAGCTGGGCTTCAACTCGACCCCCGTGAACTTCCGCCCACACTCGAGCGAAACGAACCCCTCGCTGCCGATTCCTGCGAACGGCGAAAGCACCACATCGCCGGGGTTACTCCACAACTTCAACGCACGCCGAATCACCTCGATTTGAAGAGGGCAGATGTGCCGCTCGTCTTCGTGATCACGAGCCGAACGAAACTGGAGCGTGTCGCTCGGGTTGATGTCCATCCAGACCGGCGATGCGTATCGCTGCCATAGCTCCACCGGGAAGTCCTCGTTCGTGTGCTCGACGGGACTCTCGTTGTCTCCCGGCTTTCGCATCGTGACGAGATAGTCAGGGATGCCCTGTCGCGACATGCAAGAGTCTTTCTTGATCTGCTTGTGAAGTAGGCCGAGGGCTTTTGTGCGCTGCATCGCGGTGACTGGATCTTTCCAGATGCAAACCTGGGAATGCAGAATCCATCCGGCATCCTCGAATGCGCGGATCAGTTCCCCTCGGAAGTCACGCAAGCCGATAAATCCGTCGCGGACCTTTGATGTCGGTAGATCCATGCAATGGAAAGACACAAGCCGACCGGGCTGGGTGACTCGATAGAGTTCCGGCACGAGGTACTTAAAGTGCTCAAAGAATGCGTCGTTGTCCGAGCAGTTCCCCATGTCGCGCGGATCGTCGGAGTAGGTGTAGAGCGATGCAAACGGGGGAGAAAACACCGAATACCCTACGGATTCGTCCTCGAGGCTGGACACGACATCCACGCAGTCGCCGTGATACATCGTCCACCCGTCACCAACTACAACATCCCCAGTCTCGATCTTGCTGAGCGTGTGAGTCTCTCCCTGGATCTCTTCCATCATCGTTCCCTTCATTCGCGAAACCATCTCCGCAGCCATTTCATCTGCGGCAGCTTGCTTGTTGACGATGCTCTTGAGGACTGCCGACTCAATGTCCGTCGAAATGATGTGGACATTCACGTCGCGACTCTGACCGAACCGCCAGCACCGCCGGACGGCTTGGTAATACTGCTCCCATGAGTGGGAGAGCCCCACAAAAGCCATGTTCCGACAGTGTTGCCAGTTCATGCCGAATCCGGCGATCTTTGGCTTAGTGACAAGAACTCGATGCGTGCCATCCGAAAATCCAAGCATCCGGCTGCGCTTAGATTCGTCCGAATCCGATCCACTCACTTGAACGGCATCGGGAATCGCCGCCTCAAGCATGTCCCCCTCGGCGTTGAGTTCGCACCATACGATCCACGGCTCATCGCTTCCGTTGACCATCTCAGCGACCTTGGCGACACGATCAGAAAGGGTTTCTTTTCTCGCCTTCCTCTGGTCGCTCAACGAATTCACCGGCATGGCAAAGAGTTCGCCCTCTTGGACAATGCCCGTTGAAATGTGATGCTCGTTGATCTCGAGTGAAGGAAGATCGAATCCTTCATCGGAGAATCCGAGATCGGCAGGTGTCCGGAGCATGACGGCCCATGTCGCAACCCAGGCCCAGAAGTCGTCGCGCGCGTGTCCCTTGAGTCGCCAGTCCTGCGTCTTCGCGGCATCATGCACGAAGAATCGAGCAAGCATCTCCTGGGTCGGCATCGCACCCACGAACTCGGCATGGTTCCCCAGCTCGATGTGATCGTTAGGGGCCGGTGTGGCCGTACAAGCGAGTCGGTACGGAATCGACGCCGACGCCTCGATGATCTGCGTTCGGATTTTCCCGGTCTGCGCCTTCAAAATGCTCGATTCATCAAGCACGATTCCCTCGAATCGCGCCATGTCAAATCGGTGCATCTGCTCATAATTCGTGATCGTGATGTGTGATGCGACGGTTCCATCGCGAGACACCGCCGCGTCAATCCCGAATCGCTGCGCCTCTAAGGCAGTCTGTTCTGCAACAGCCAGCGGCGTAAGGACAATGACTTCGCCTGGAATCTGTTCGGCCCATGCAAGCTGCTGGATCGTCTTTCCCAGCCCGCAGTCCTCGAAAAGACACGCCCTTCCCTTCCGAAGTGCCCATCTCACAATGGATGCCTGCCAATCGAATAGATTCGGGTTCACCGATTCGGGCTCGAATCCGACAGAAGGCATCGTTTCTGCCTTTCGGGCGATGTGATCGCTGTAGGCATCCATGTTCATCGAATCACCTCCCAAACGGTCGATCCGTTACGTCGTTCGCCGCTGTCACGCACTCGCCCCATACGGACGAGCTCGATTCGCCGTGGGCGGTACGAACTGCCATCAAGGCCGAGGATCTCGATGCCCTCGTTGTCCGTTTTCCCGCCACTGAGCAGCACGTTGATGATCCGCTCGTGATCCCGCCGGACCCGCAAAGGCTTCGCCGCCATCGCATCGGCTGCCGCCTTGCTCGTGTCGCTACCCGCCGCGAACGGCAGGGAAAGTGTCTCGCTCATCAAACTCCCTCGGTGATGTTCAGGCCGTTACGGAGCGACTCCGGTGCCGATCAGGCCGCACGGTCATCATCTGGCGGCGCTCCTGTCGCAGCGCGTGACCGGATCTGTCGCGACGGGCCGCAATCATGCTGCGTGGTCCGCAGAAATCGCGACGAGATCAGAGAGCTCGATGACCCCTCCGTCCGGCGTCGGATTCGCGAGCGAATACGAAATCAGCCGCTCGCAGATTTCGGCGTTCGGGTTCCCCTTCCGGACCTTGAGCCGGTGCATCGTCCCCGAGGCGACACCCGCCCTACTCCCCAGCGCATCGACGCTGATCCCCATCGCTTCGCAGTATTCGGCAACAGTCATGCCGCCCATTGTCCCCCAACATTGGGGGAAGTCAAGCCCGAAAATGAGGGTCGCGTGATTCGGGCGCAGTTCGGCACCCTCTCCCCTGTGGGTGAAGCACCGAAAACTGTGTCCGACGCGATATTCGAGGCGTTCTTTGGCGTCGTAGAGCGCGAGGGGCTGGCGTCCGTCCGCAAGCGGATCGGGCTCTCTGCAACGACCGCCGAGAGGTGGGCGAAGGGATGGCGTGAGGGCGCGGAGCTTGGCCTGAGTCGGGCGAACCTCGAGACGCTGTGCCAGATGCCCGAGGTGCGAGCCGCCGCTGCTGCCGCCCTTCTGTCGCGTCCCGAGTCGGATGCGACGGCCTGGGAAGCGATCGCCGGGGAACTTTCCGGGCTGATGGACCCGTCAACCGGATGGGAACTCGTGCGGAAGTTGCGCGCGATGTCGGAAGTCGGGCTGCTCGATGGGGGCCTGTCCGCCCTCGACGGGATGGTCACGGCAAGGCGCAGAGCGCAGGCCGAGCAGGAAAAGAGCGGCTCTCGTGCGCCCCAGACGCAGCAGACGAGAAAAACGACATAGCCCCCACTTTTGGGCTTGACCGTCCCCAACATTGGGGCGATGATGCTTCCACGCTGACGAATCAGCGAGGGAGACATCATGGCAACCACCGAGCCCGTATCGCACGCAGCGCGGCGTGCGGAGAGCCTGCGCCCCGAGAAGCCGGTCACGATGACGGCCGATCGCTGGGCCAACATCGAAGAGCGACTCGCTGCCCACGACGCAGCGATGGCCGAACTCCGCGCTGATCTGTTCGAGGCGCAGGAGAGCCACGCTCTGACCCGCGCGAAGCTCGGCGATGCGCTGGCGAAGGTGTCGTCCTACGCCCGCAAGTACAGCGAGCAGGTGTCGGAGACGTTCGAGCTGGAGGCGCTGCTCGACGCGATCTCCCCCGACTGGCGCACCGACTACTGCTGCGAGCATTGCGAAGAGCGCGTTGCGCTGCCCGAGCACCCGCTTTGCTCGCGGTGCGAGAACGACCTCGAGGCTGCCGAGGATGATCGCGCCCGGCAGCGATGGGAGGACCGGGCGTGATGGTCTACGGCATCCCCGAGCCTGGATCGTATTTCCGCGTGCCGGATGACGACATTCCCGACCCGTTCACCTGCGAAGGCTGCGGCGAGGAATTCGAGGTGTCGGATATGGCCGATCCCGACCGGCACGGCGGCATGGAAATCTGCGGCTGGTGCGAGGAGGACATGCGATGACTCCCGAACAGATTGCCGAAGTGCTGGACAAGCACGGAAAGTGGCTGCGTGGCGAAAAAGGTGGGGAGCACGCGGACCTGAGAGACGCGGACCTGAGCGACGCGGACCTGGGAGGCGCGGACCTGGGAGGCGCGCACCTGAGAGGCGCGAACCTGAGAGGCGCGCACCTGAGAGGCGCGCACCTGAGAGGCGCGAACCTGAGAGGCGCGAACCTGAGAGGCGCGCACCTGAGAGGCGCGCACCTGAGAGGCGCGGACCTGAGCGACGCGCACCTGAGCGACGCGAACCTGAGCGGCGCGGACCTGAGAGGCGCGGACCTGAGAGGCGCGCACCTGAGAGGCGCGAACCTGAGAGGCGCGCACCTGAGAGGCGCGCACCTGAGAGGCGCGGACCTGAGAGACGCGGACCTGAGCGACGCGGACCTGGGAGGCGCGGACCTGGGAGGCGCGCACCTGAGAGGCGCGCACCTGAGAGGCGCGCCTCTGAGCGGCGCGAATCTGCCTCGGTTTCAGATTCCGCAGGAGGGGGAACTCATCGTTTGGAAGGCGGCCAGTGGCGGAATCGTGAAGCTCCGCGTCCCGCCGGAAGCAAAGCGCACCGCCAGCCTTGTTGGTCGCAAGTGCCGTGCCGAGTACGTCGAAGTGTTGGAAGTGATCGGCGGCGATGGGGTCGGAAAATATGACGCATCCGTGATCTACCGCCCCGGAGAGACGGTGCGTCCCGACGCATACGACGACGACATCCGTGTCGAATGCACGCACGGGATTCACTTCTTTCTCACTCGAGAGGAGGCTGAGGAATGGTGATCCACGAAGACCCGAACCCGGCGCGGCTGTTCGACTGCACGCGGCACGAAGTAATCGCCGCCTACGAAGACGCCACCGAAGCGATCGAGGCACAGCGCGCACAGTGGCGCACCGAGCGGTGGAAGCGCGTGCGAACCGGATTCATGGAGGTCGTCGCCGTTATCGGCGGGACGATCGCCTGGGGCTGCATGATCGCAGCAGCCCTCTAGTCCATCCGTGCAGGTTGCATGGGGGAACGGCGACGAGGGTAAAGCAAGAAGAGCCCTCGTTTCGGGAGTCGGGACTTAACAGGAGGTTCCCGACGACCGACCCGGCGCAAAAGTCGACGGAGCTTGTGGGGGGTCACAACTCAACGATGCCGGGGCCAACACTTTCACGCGCTACGGCGCGAACGTAGGAAGGAAAACATGGGCTTAGACAGCGCAGCGTTGCCAAAGCGATTTTGGGAGAAAGTTGAGCCTTGTCCTATGTCGGGGTGTTGGCATTGGGTTGCAAACACATCCGATGGGTACGGGCTTCTAAAGGTGGATAGGCGAACTGTGCTTGCGCACAGGATGTCGTTTGAGGCGCTTGTCGGTCCAATCCCGGACGGGTTGCAACTCGACCACAAATGTCGGGTTCGTGGGTGCTGCAACCCGGCACACCTTGAGCCGGTTACTCAACGCGAAAACATACTGCGCGGCTTCGCTCCTTCGGCTCTCAATGCAAGAGCAAAACACTGCAAACGAGGCCACGCATTCAGCGATGGCAACACATATCGCGATCGCTCTGGCAGAAGGCACTGTCGGACGTGTAGGCGAATGCACGATCAGGCCCGACGCCGGGCAAAAGGAGAATGAATATGGCAGGGATGTCACAGATCACAGCACTCGGCAACCTGGGGCGAGACGCGCAACTGCGCGAGACGCCGGACGGGAAGTCGGTCTGTAGCTTCAGTGTGTGCGCGAACGTGCGGAAGGGTCGAGACGACACGCCCGTATGGTTCAACTGCACGCTTTGGGGAAAGCGCGCGGAAGCCCTCGGGCCGCATCTCACGAAGGGCACGATGGTCTGCATCACCGGCCAGCTCGTTCCGCGCGAGTACAAGGGCAAGAACGACGAACTGAGGCAGTCGCTCGACGTGGACGTGCGAGAGATCGCGTTTGCCGGAGGGCGAAGCGAGCAGCCCGCCGCCGACCACCCGCCGACTCGGCAGCAGCAGAGCGCTCCTGTCGTCGACGACGACATCCCCTTTTAGCGCGAGACGTAGCAGGAGAATGCAACGATGATCGCAATCGCAAAGGCCCTGGTTGAGTTCCGAAAGGAATGCCCGCAGGTGGGCTTCGACAGCCAGAACCCTCACTTCAACAGCAAGTTTGCCAGCCTCGCGGCGATTCATCGGGTCGTCGACCCGATCCTCGCGAAGCACGGGCTCGCGGTGTTGCAGTTCCCGGTGGGCGACGAGCACACCGCTGGCTGCATCACGAAGATCATTCACGAGTCCGGCGAGACGCTCGAGCAGGAGTTCCGCGTCCCGATCGGGAAGAGTGACGCGCAGAAGGCGTGTGCGGCAGTCAGCTACGCGCGTCGGTTCGGGCTGTCCGGAGCTCTCGGCATCGTCACCACGGACGACGTGGATGGGAATGACGCGGTGGGCACCCCTCGCGGCATGACGCTCTCGGACGAGAACGCCGCGAAGCTGAAGACCGCTGCCCAGGCGAAGGCGGACGAGTACCCGAACGACGAGACGATCACGCCGAAGTGCGTGATCCGAGAATGCCTCGCGAGCGTCGGCTTGCAGAAGTGGGGCGACGTTCACGACCAGAACTATGGGCACCTGTTCTCCGCGATTCAGGAGTGGGAACCGGGGCTCTAACCCTTTCCGGAAGGGGGCGGGGTGCGGCCTTGCGCATGGGCCTTCTCCCGCCCCGCCCTCTTCCACCTTGGAGGCTGCATGGCCCAACTCACGCCGAACCAAATCACCGCCGCCTGCTTTGCGGCATGGAAAGAGCCGGACGCGCCGAGTGCAGCCCGCAAGATTGGGCAGCGGCTACTTGAGGAAGTGCTGTCGCAGGAATCAAACTTTTCGGCAGCAGCCGAACGACGAGCGACTGAGGCAGAAGAGGCAATGCACGAACTCGATGACTACAGGCCGCCGGTCGAAGATGTCGAGGATGACGCGAACATATTCACGGGGGATGCGGCCTAATGCCCCGCCTCGAGGATATGACGGAAGAGGAGCAGGACGCGCTGCGCGACCGATTAGCGGCAGCGGCGCTGACGGGGTTCTGTGCCAAGAAGTGGACAGGGGTACCGCCTAGCTCGAAGTACCTCGCAGATAAGTCCTACGAAGTAGCCGACGCCATGATGGAATCCCGCGCAGCGAAGGGAGGCCCGAGCGATGGGTGAAGACATCCTTGACCGGATCAAGGCCAGCGACCGCGATGCAGTATCGACTGGGTTCCGATCGTCGGTGCAGGTACTTGCGAACGAAGCCGCCACCGAGATCGCCTCCCTGCGCGCGAGGCTGGAGGAGGCGGAGAAGGATTCGGAGCGGTGTCGCGATCGGGAGGGCCTGCACCGGGTCGCAGAGAAGCGGGCCTTCGTGGAAGGTTGGGCAGCGTCGCGGAGCGGTGACTTCCAACTCATGTCGCAAGCGTGGTCCGCATATCAGGATGCGTTGGCCCTGGAGGAGTCCCGCGATGACTGAAGCGAAGGATGAGCGGCGCGGCGGCGTTGTCGCGCGGCTGGATGATCTCGTCGGGAAAGCGAGGAAGAAGTGAGTGTGGAAATGCTCCTGATCGGCGCGGAAAGCTGCCCCGTGATCCGATGCGACGAGTGCGACGAGCTGATCGAGTCCGACTCTGACGGCGTGTACGTCTGGGACGGAACGCTGACGAAGGACGGCACGCCACCGATCTTTCTGCACCACAACTCGAGCGCGGCCGGATTTCGATGCCATGAGAGATTCGAGCAGCGTCACCCGGACTTTCGCTGGTCATGGGGTCACCTCCGGGAGTGGTTCCGGTTTCTCGATGTCAACGTGAAGGCGACCGACCGTCAAGGTCATCGGCTGATGGCGGCTGATAGCGGGCTGACCCAGGACAACTAGGCAGGAGAAGGCGTGTACTGCTTGAATTCGGCACTCTCACGAGGGGTGGAGAAGTTCGAGTCTTCTTCGCCGCACCACGACTCCGCGCAAGAAAAACGCAGCGGGATCAGGCGCTTAGGCGATCCGTTCGCCACACCTTCGCGCCCCTCAGTCGCGTCTCGCTGGCTGAAACTTGGCTGCTACGCCCTCGCCTCCCTCCCCCTGCTCGCGTCCCTCCCCTCCCGCCCTTCGTCGCCTGAGAGCTCCACGACCGCTCGCCTCACGCGCGGGAAGGGGGCTGAGTGAATGGGCTCGCACTCTGCGCGGGGGTCGGGGGACTTGAACTCGGGATCAGACTTGCAGTCCCAGAGCACCGAACCCAATGGGCTTTCGACACCGACGAGGCTGCGAGAGCAGTTCTGGCCCGGCGCTTCCCTGGGATCAGGCTTGGCGCGGATTTCCGAGACTACGAATTCACCCAACTCGGACCAATGCTGGACATCGTATCGGCCGGATTCCCTTGCCAGCCTTGGTCGGCAGCGGGAAAACGAGCGGGCGCGTCTGACGATCGGTGGCTATGGCCCGAGATTGAAAGGGTCATCGGAGAGTGTTCCCCGAGGCTCGTCTTCCTCGAGAACAGTCCGAGAATCGATCTCGGACCAATCCTCGAGAGCCTGGACGCACTCAGGTTTGATGCGGCATGGGGTCGTTTCAGCGCAGCCCAGAGCGGAGCTCCGCATCGCCGTCAAAGGACGTTCCTACTGGCCCACGCCCACGGCTTCGACCTACGGGAGCAACCGTGGTGGCGCCGCTGGCAGGGCCGGGAAGTGGCGCCCGAGTTTGCGCGGCCTCTTTGGTGGTCCCGAGAACCCGAGATTCCTCGAGTGGATGATGGGACTCCCGATCGGGTGGTGCAGCACCGACTCGTTGGAAACGGAGTCGTTCCGGCTGTGGCAGCACGCGCATTCCTCACTCTGGCAGAAAGGCTCGCACGATGACCGTTGACACGATCGCCGCACGGAACAAGCGGATCAAGGAGCTGGAGGCGGAGGTCGGTCGGCTGCAACAAGAGTGCGAGACACAGCACGGACGAACGGCCGATCAGTTCGACCGCGCCGAAGCCGCCGAGGCGGAGGTCAAGCGGTTGCGGCGCGTCATGGTGGGGTGTGCAGCCCTGATCGACACACTACCTGCGACGAGCAAAAAAATACTGGCCGTTCACGGAGATGGACCGACGAACCCGCGCAGCCCGATCTCGCGAAAGCTCCTTGAGTACGAAACCTATGGATACGAGATCGAGCGAATTCATTTACGAGACCTCCCTGATTCGGGAGTCGAGGTCGAAGCATCCGCGATCGTATTTAACGAATGTGGCGACATTCCCGACGAAGCATGGCGGGTTACCAACGAAAGGGACGAAGGCGATGAGTGACGAGACCCAGGGCGGCGAGGTCGAGCGGCTGCGGGCCAGCATCGCTGCCGGAGAGGCGGTTCGCTTTCGCATGGCTCTGTCGTTACAAGCCGCCGAGGTGGAGATCGAGCGGCTGCGGGAAGACCGCGATGGGTGGAAGCAGCGTGCTCTTTTCGACCAGCAAGTATGCGAAACGCTCCGCAATAATGCCGAAGCCGCCGAGGCCCAGGTGGCCAAAGCTGAAGACGCTTCGCGCAGGACAGGCGACCATAACGTGCGACTACTATGCGAACGCGACGAAGCCCTCGCTCGGGTGGCGGAGTTGGAGGAGCGAAACGCCGAACTGCGACAGGGCATCGTGACAGTCCCGAAGTGCCGTCAATGCCGCGACACGCAGCGATCCGCCGACCGGCTGGCGGAGGCGGTGGCGTGGCTCGACTCCGTGCAACAGGACCCGCGCACCATAGGCCGGGCCTATGTCGTGCCGTGGCCGAGCATCAAGCGCGGGCGCGAAGCCCTCACCGCCTTCCGCTCGACCGAGCCTGCAGCGAAGAGCGAGTCGTGAAAGGCCGCGTAGCCTGGGCACGCACCGTCGCCCGAATCGCAGAGGTCGCGGGGCTCACAGTCACCGCAGCAATCGAGCCCGCCGTGCCGCTGGGGCTGGCGGCCATCGCGGCTGTCTATTTCTACACAGTGAGGGAAAAGAAGTGAGAAGCCCCGACACGTTTACGCCGGTCGAAAAGCGATTCGCGCAGGCGTTCAAATTGGCACGGACGGAACTCGGCCTGCCTCGGCGGGAAATGGCATCGCTGCTCGGCTATCCGGGGGAAAGCTCGATCCGCGGGATCGAGACGATGAACGCCATGCCCTCCGCCGAAAAGACGATTCTGGCGATTGCTTACCTGGGGCTCGACGTGTCCGAGATCGTGGGCGACGACGGCTAGTCGCAGCCGTTCCGAAACTCGTTCCAGAACGAGCCGAAGTCGGCCGTCGTAACGACGCCGTTCCCGTCTGCGTCGTGCCGGCATTGCCCACCGTTCGGGTTTGCAGCAGGGATCACTACCGCCCCCGGCACCGGCACCGACCACGCGAAGCCAAACTGCGGGGACGAAACCATGAGTTCCGCGCCCTCGTAGGTTCCCGGCGCAAGGTTGTGCGTCGTCTCGCACGTCGCGCCTGGAGCGCACATCGTTTCGGCGAGCGAGCAGAACTGCCCCACGCAGAGAAGTGCGCGTGTCGCCGGAGGTAGGCCCTCATCGGCGGTGTTCGTCCACTCGATCGTCACGGGATCGGCTGCCGCGACTCGAGCGCAGATCGCCATGATGACAGCCACGACGCACAGGATCAGCCGGTCCCTTAGCCCCATCCCTCGCACCTCTCTTGCTTTACCCTGTGGCACCACAGGAAGAACTCGAACGCGACCGACTCAACGTGTCCCCGCTCGTCTTCGCTGATGCGCCCCTCGCGAAGCATCTGGTCCGCGTAGTTCGAGAAGTCCACGAGCTCCATTGCGGCCTCGTCGGCAGCGTTGCCCTTGAACGGGGCGCCGGGGTGCTCGGCGTGCTCCGCCCGCCCCTTGGCCCACTGTTCACGCTTGGCGCGTACCCATGCATCCCACATTTCCTCAACGCCCGCGCTCGCCATCTCTGCACTCACCTAGTCAACCTCGAATGTTCTGCTGTCGGAAAACCCATGATGCTCGTAGGCGTCCGACATCCGGCCAAAATGAACCCAGTACCGATCCCCGTGGTAGTACCCGAGGCCGGCATCCCATAGCTCCGCGTGCGCCGCCTCGTGCAGCAGCGTCTCGATCGTCGTCGAGATCGTCGGGCAACTCTTCTCCGACATCAGGATCACTAGCCCCTTACCGCGCTCGACCACCCGCCCGCAAAGCTGCTCCCCGTCTTCGTCTCGGAGATCCTCGATCCACTCGATCCGGCGCACCCGATCCAGCGGGAACTCCGTCTTGAGCCAGCGAAGCACCTGCACGGCGCGCTCGAACCGATTGCGGGCCTTCGGCATCAATCGACCCCCCAGAGCGTATAGACGTTGCCGATGTCCATTCGCTCGAGATCGAGCGTGTAGGCCACCTGGGCAGGCTTCTCCGAGGGCATCCCGTGATCCCGGCTGTACCCGTTCGGGCCGACGAGCGAGCCGTTACAGAAGGCTGTGCCGCCCTGAAACACGCCCCGCTGGTGGAAGTGCCCGACGTTCAACGTCTTGAAGTCGTAGTCGCTGTGAAGCCGACCCATCTGCCGGAGCAGCGGAACCGCAAGCCCACCGACGCCGCCCCCGTACCGAATCGCGTGCCCGTGATGGAAGAGCATCGGGTAGCCATGCACGTCAAGCTCGAGCCATTCGGCGTCGCTGATGTGGAAGTCGATCGACGAATCCGCCGCGAACCAAGCCGCAAGATCGCGGTAGACGGGCTGGATGTGTGAGTAGTCCCCCGCGTGCCCCGGCACCATCTTGATCGTCGATCGGTCGTGATTGCCCCATGATGTTGGGATCACGATATGAGGCACGTCTAATTCTGCCCGGATGAACCCGATCAGTTCGGCGAGCATGTTTCGGATGAACTGCGCTTCGTCGGGCGGGGACAGGTCGCAGGCACGCTCCGACTTGTAGTGGAGCCCATCGTTTACGAGGAAATCCCCGCCGAGCCACAGGACGAGGGAGTGAACCTCGGTCGTCAGTTGCTCGCGCTTTACCATCTTCACGAGCGCGTTGGCCCACCTCCAGGCCCGCTCTTCCCCGATCTCCTGGGAGTGCTCGTTGATCCCGCCCGTCTGCTTCAGGCTGACCACTTCGCAGGTATGCCAGTCGGAAGCGAGGGCTACGAAGGCGGCAGGCTGCTTCCCGTCACGCTTCCGCTTCTGGGGACGGAGCCGCTTCGCCTTGGTGGGCTTGTCCCGAAGGGCCTCGAGGGTGGCAATGTCCTCTTCCCGCTCGTCGAGCTCGCGGTGTAGCTCTCGGATCTCCCGGCGAAGGTCGGCGATCGTGCGTCGGTTCCGGTGGACCGCGCGAGCCGATACCCTTTCGGCCTCTTCCTGCTCGGCTTCCGCAAGCAGCGCGTCAACGTCCGGCACGAACCCGCTCCAGCCACTTCTTCGTGTTCTGAGCCTCTTGCGCCGGGGCCTCGGGGTAGAGTTCCCGCCATTTGTCGATCACCTTCGACACCTTGAGCCCGCGCGCCTTGCCCTTCTCGACGAACTCCAGAAGCAGGCCCCGCGCCTCGTCGTTCACCTCTAGCCATTCAGGCAGCGTCAGCTCGATCTGATCGAGCGCCGCGTCTACATCCACTCTGCCCATGCCACGATCCCCCCGATCAAGGCTCCACCGGCCACCGTAAACACCACGTCGGCCACTGTGTCGCCCCAGGACTCCACTGGCCGCTGTTCCCACTCACGCCACGAGCCGAACAAGAACGCCGCACACGCGCCCGTCAACGGCGCCTGAGGCCCCCACACAGCAGGGAGGGCGAAGACTGCCCCGAGGAAGACATGCCCTGCCTGCTCGCCCCACCAGAACGGGTCGCGAACGCGCTCCGCGAGCGGCCGGCTCAATCGAACAGCCCGCCACCGGACCCAGCCTGCTCAGGCTCGACGACGATCCCCGGCACCTCTTCCGGGGGCGTCGGGAACGAGGCCGGAGGCGCCGCCGCAATCGACTGCCCCGCCGCGCCAATCGCGCTGAACGGGACGAAGATCGCCGCCACGATCGTTCGCACCGTGTCGACGGTCGCCGTCCACATGCCTGCGAACACGTCCGAGACGTGACCGCCTTCGGCGTTCTGGCAGACCCCACCGTCACCGACGCCGAGCTGGATCCCGCGCATTTCGCACGCGATGATCGTTTGCCCGTTCTCGCCCTCGAACTCGTGGGGCGTGACGTGGCCCAGAGAGACGCCGCAGCCCGTCAGCACGAGCAGAACGAGAGAGGCGAGCCCGACCTTCGCAAGCAGCTTCTGGGTCAGGCTGTTCTCGCTCCAGACCTTCGCGATCCCCGAAAGCACCGCCATCCCAACACCGAGAGCCACCGTCTGCTCCGCAGTCGAGAGCCCGTCCATCCGATTCAAGGCGAGCCAGACGACCCCAAAGGCCCCCATGTTCTCGAGGTTGTGCCGTGTGTGCGACCGGCGCCCCCCGCGCTCGTGACTGTCTTCTGCCATCGTTCAGTCCTCCAGGTATTTCGCCGTCCACCACTCGGGCAACGGCCCAGGCTTCGTCCCCTGCACATGCAGGTGGATCCCCGACCCCTTGTCGTGCACTACCGCCCAGAGCCCAAGGCTCTCGGCGAAGTCTTCCGCCTCGTACAGATCCCCGAGGCTCGGCGCGCAGTAGTCTCGAGCCATCCCGATCACATGATCCGACTCGGGGTGGCCTCCCACCTGCTCGTTCCGCAGCGCGCTGCGGTAGCCGCTCGTCACCCAGAGCATCGGGAAGAACTTCTCCACCTCCCGACAGGCGGCGTCAAACTCAGCCGGCGTGAATGCCTCGCCGTTCATCGTCCCCCCTCCGTCGTACGCAGGCACGCTTCCGAAAGCACCCGCGCCACCTCGACCGTCTCACTCTCCGCGTTCTGCGCCGCCTGATACTCGATCAGCGCGAGGGCGAGAGGGGCGAGCGCAGCGATAACCGGGGCTAGGTATTTCACCCTACGAGCCCTTTCCACGCCTTGCGCCAGAAGCCTCGCAGCGCACCTACCTGGGCGCAGCCACAGGCGGGGCATTCGGGCCGGGCCTCCGCCGAGACAAACGCGCACCCGCAGGACTTGCAGGCCCATGCGGACTTGCCGTCTCCGATATTCTTTGTGTGGGGCTTGTGCATGATGTCAGTCCACGGCAGTCGGGGTGTCGAAGATCTGATCGACCAAGAGCAGCGTGTACTCCACGTTGACGGCAGGGGAGTTCGACGCGGAATCGGCGCGAGCCGTGGCCCAGAGATCCGTTTTCTCCGGGAAGCTGATCGCGTACCCAAGGTCTTGCTCGAGCGGAGCGCCGGGGGCGTCTACCCGGAGCCACACCCGATCCGCTCCGGTTCTGCCCTCGCCCAGATACCGGCGTTGCATGAATTGGATGGTTGCCGCCGTTCGGTCGGATGACGCGCTGACACTCGTGCGCCTCACGAAAGCGGTGCGGCCCGCCGGGACCGTGTAGTGGGAAATCTGAGTCTGCCCGTAGAGCGCACGGATGTACGCCTGCACGGCGCCGCCGGTCGTCCTTGAGATCGTGATGTTCCCGATATTCGATCCGCCCACTGCGGTAGGCTGGGCCTCGGTGCAAAATGCCCGGTTGACGCGCAGGAAAGACTGCGTCGTCGTCACCGTGTTCGTGCCGTCGAGCGTGACTGTCTCCTGGATCGGCTCGTAGTCCTCGTCGAGCCCGTCGATCTGGACGAACCAAGCTCCCGTCAGTAGGTTCGCGTCGGCCACGCTGTCGCTCACCACGTCTAGCGTCGACGCTGTGGCGAAATCCTGTCGGAACGTGCCCGTGTAGGCCCAGATGTGGAAGTCCGCGCTGGTGCCCACCGAAAGATTCGTGCCGAACTTGTTGACCATCCGGTATCCGGGCCACAGGCCCATCGAAACCTGAGCCTCGAAAGGTACTTTGACCCCTAAGCGACCGCCCATCAGTCAGTCCCCCATGTTTCCTTTGGTGGCATCAGCGCAAAGCCTGCCGCAACCAGTATATCCACCCACTCGCAGGCTTTCATTCCGCGCCCTCCACAACCGGTAAAGCACCACCGGGCAAGTTGTACGGGTTCGCCGCCCTCAAATGCCCCACCGCCACCTGTAGCTGCTCGATCATGCGGCGAAGGTTGCGCGTCTCTTCCCGCTCGATCAGATCCTTGTCTTCAACTGCAAGCTCAGCCATCCGGTCGGCATTCCTATCAACGCGCGCGTTCCGAATGTCCTGCTGCTCCTTGAATGAGTGAAGCTCAGCAATCATCGCCGCACGGTTCGCGATCTCGTCCCGGTTCTCTTTCACCGACTCCCACATAGCGACCTGATTCTTTTCGAGCCAGTACAGGTCGCGCGCAACAGGCTCACCTGATTGGCCGATGTAGAAGAACAGCCCACCAGAGAACGGGACCAGCACGGCGGCGATCAGTCCCAGGATGTTGATGGTCCGATCCGGGCTCCTTGCCTCGCGCTCCTGAACCGCGAACCGCTCCGCTCGAACCTCAGACCGCACATCGGCAATCTGATCGGAGAGGGCTCGAACCTGCGTTTCCATGTACTCGCGAAGGGCATCTAGTGACGCACCGATCGCCCCGATGTCCCGCTGCGTCCCATTGCTCTCAGACATGTCTACACCCCCAGCGTCAGCAACTTCCGCCATTGAACCGCTTGCGAGCAGGCAGACAGTCCGCCGTCGTGCCGCCCTCCGCGCCCTACCCCGATCGTCGCCAGGATCGAGGCGATGGCGATCTTGCTGCGCTCCGTGACTCTCGATTCGGGTTCGGTGGGCACTCTCGACTCCTCGTGCTCTACGGCTGGACGCCTGAATGAACCATCACAATCGAAGCGGCCGAGATAGTTTCGTCGCAGGTGTAGCCGTCAGCGTCCCCGTCCGTGATGAGGGCGCCTGAGGAAGCAACGTAAACATTCAAGCATTGGTATCCGGCATGACCCGCCACCTCGGACCCTGTGTCGAACGAGGTAGAGGGCGACGCGGCTACGAAGATCGGGACACCGTACTCGTCTGTGAACTTCGCCGTAGATCCGGTGATGACGCCAGGACCGTCCACGTCCGTCTGGGCGCCGTCGACTTCAATGAATCGGTTTTCTACCTTGACGAAAGCCTTGGTGCCCTCGACATCAATCTCCGTCAGGCCACGAGAAGAGAGGAGTGTCTTCGAGTCGGAGCATCCATCGGGCAGGTCGATCACCAACCGCACGTCACCCATCACATCGGGAGACGCGATATTCGCGATGTCCAACCACTCAGTAAACGTCGTTGGGCAATCGAGGTATCGGCCTTCGACATCGGCATTCAAACCGCCCGTCGTCAACCAGAAGTCCGTCGTCGGATTCACGTTGGAGAACGTCAAGCCACGGCCGATCACCGTCTGGGTGGGCGTCGTGTTTGCCTGCTGGAAGAACTGCGCGGCCGTAGTGATGTCGCTAAACGTCGAATCGTAAAGCTGGACGACACCTGCGCTGTAGGTCGCACTCTGCGTGGCATCCAAGCCGATCGCCCCGCCGTGCGAAACATTTCTCTGGTAGATGACGTTGGCGTCGTCATCGACCTTGATGATCCGGGGACTCGTTGTGTCCGTCTCGTTCACAAGGATGATCGAATCCTCGACCAACACAGACGCATCATCGCAGCCGCCGTCGCATCGGATTTTCGCGTCGATACCCAGCGGCGAGTAGATGAGATTGCGCCGGTAAAACCCATCGACATATCCCACAGGGTTTACGCCGATCCCCATCGAGCTCGATCCCGTCGAGTAGACGTAGACTTCCGAATCCGACACCTCAAACGCCTGCCGGTAGGTCAGAAGAGATCCGGTCATCTTGTAGACAACGCCCTCGGTGGTCCGCGTCGAGCCGCCTACCGACGAGTTGTGGTACTCGACAACCGAGCAGCCGTGGACGCCTGGGAAGGAGCCAGCATCACCCGACCCGATAGAGCCGCCTTCGACATGGATAAGCGCCAAGACTCCGGTGGTAGTCGTTGCGTTGACCCGGATCTCGACTTCGGGCGCACACACGAGCTTCGGATCTTCGTCGCCGTCAGCCTTCGCGAGATACAAACCTTCTAGGTCCGTCGCGCCGCTTGAGTCACGATCACTCGCCTCAATCGTGATCGTCTCCGTGAGCACACAGATCGGATCGTTAGCCCCTGAAAAGCAACTCTCGGCGGCGGCCTGCGTAGTGACGAAGGTGGCGCCGGGGCACCCCTCCGGCTTCGTAAAATTTGCGGAGCAAGCTGCGACCTCCTCTAACAGAGTCCCCCCACCGCCCGAGGAAACCTGCGTATTCGAGCACCAGACTTCCATGATCGAACCGTCCGAAGCGCCCGCTGCCTTGGCGTATCGCTGCCCAGGCTGAAACGTTGTCGTTGCCGACGAGACTGCCGTGAACGCAGCGACCGAAGTACCCGACCCGGTAGCCGTTGCTTCAGTAGGCACTTGGTAAAGCGTTGCCGTACCAGAGCCGCCGTAAGTCACGAGCCGCACCGAGCAGGACGGGCCGAGCCCAAACGCCACGGAATCGTCGCTCGTCGCGTCAAACGTGATCGTATGAACGCGCCAGCCTTCCGGGCTGATCGCCGAGCTTACCGATGGCGCCGACCATGCCGGCAGCGCGAAAACGACTGCCAGCAGCATCGAAGTCCAGAAAATCTTCACTTACCTACCCCCCTCAGATAGATCACCGACTTCGATGCCTACCTGAATGTCCGGATTTCCGAACGATCGAGACGCCGCAGCGAGTCCTCTACTCGAACGGGCGACTGCAAACGAAACCATCTTGTCCATCGCGATAACGAATCGCTCGATGTTCTGCGGATCTTGCGCTTCAAGAATGTCTGCAGCGATGTCCGGGTGTTCGCGAAATGCGTGCATCAAGGCGCTACCGAACCGCGCATCGTCAGCCCAGCGCCAGAACCGATCCAGCACGGCACCAGCCGTCTCAGCCATTCCCTTTACGGACAGCAGGTTCCGTGTGTTCTCGACCATGCCGGGAACGTCGGGAACGTTCGTCGCAGAGCCAGTCTGGAAAACAGACCCCTGCTTTGCGGTGACAAACTCGCGCACCTTCTTGAACTCGTTGACGATCTCGAGCTGCTGCTTGTATCCCTCTTCGCCAAAAACCGCCTTGTAGAACTTGTCGTACTTGAGAAGGTCGGATCTCGCGGCTCGCGGAGTTCGCCCTTCCAAGAGACCGCCCTGCCCGTAGAGATCGTCAAGGATCACAGCACGAAAAGCCTCTTCGCCCTGCTCACTGTCGCCGAGCATTCGCTTGGCAGCAGCAACCTCCTTCTCGATCGTCTTCGACGTTCGCTTCATGCGGCTTGCGAAAATGTCGGGGCGCTCGATCTCGAGCATCGTTTCCGTGACTTTGGAGTCTTCCGGAAAGACTTCGTAGAAGTCCGCTGTAGCTTTGCGGGCCGCGCGATAGGCATCACTGCCATCAGCGTCTAATTCGCGAATTGCTTTGTGCATCGCTTCCTGAATCGGAGCGAGCTTCTTCGCAGAGACACGCTCACGCCCGCCCGACGTTCGCTTCCCAAACTCACGAATCACAGTGAAGAATTCGCTAGCAATATCTTGAAAGTCCTTGACCGGCATGGAATCGGGGAGATCAAGAATTGCCCAGGCCTCCTCCGGCACGAGAGCGCCAAGCGGCGTGTTTCTTTCCGCCCTGCCAACCACTTTGCGCGCCGCAGCCTTAATGCCGACAAGATCCATACCCGGATCTTCAGAGTCCGGAACAAGACTCCACAGGTATTGATTCCGCTTTCGCATGGATTGGTGAAGCGCGTTCGCTGTGCGGTTCACGTCCTCCACGCTTCCGTTCGGCCGAATCCGATTCCACCGATCTACCAAGAAGTCTTCAGTCGCGATCTGCCGGGAAGCCCTGAAGTTTTCGTATTCACCGCTTTGCCGAACGGCGGCGGCTTCTTCCCTCTGAAGGCGACTCCCGCCACGCCGACCGGCCGACTGAGCCGTGGATGCAGTGCGATTTCGATTCCCCGGCGCATAGCCTCCGGCCCGAGCGGAGGCGCGGAGCTTGCGAACGACCGGCCCGACTTGGGGCTCTCCTGTGTCAACGTCGAAGGGGATGCTGCCTCGCTTTGCCTTGCCCAACCGACGAACCGCAAGCGCAGACGGAGTAACGCCGCCGGACATCGGGGAAGCGCCTACCTCTTGAGCAACCGCTACCGCCCTGTCTGCGCCTCGCGTCAGCCTTCTGGCAGACCGCCCAAGCATCGACGGGGACGAGTACGGAGGGACGAGTCCGCCCGCGACGGCTTCGGCCCCCATCTGCGCAAGCGGGCCGCCGCCCATCTTTTCGACAGCCTGACCGGCTACAGGGCCGATGACGTTGGCAGCAATCTCGCCCAACAGCAGGGGAACGCCGCCCATTGCATACCCAGCGCCCATCCCGGTCAAAGCAAACGGGGCACCCGTTCCGATGCGCTCGCCGAGTCGCCCCATGAAATTAGTAGGGGCTGGCTCTCCAGAAGTACGCTGCAAGTCCCTACGCAACTCTTCTGTGAACTCGGGATTTCCGACTCCGCCGAGGTTCGCCAGTGAAAGAGCAGCGGCAGGCGAAGCCGTGCCTCCGCGACGAAGGCCGGACATGAAGTCCTGGCCGGGCGTCGGGCGGCTAGGGTTCGGATTCACCGCTCGAGCGTCTCGAGACGCCTTCGCTTGATCCTGCGCGAGCTTGTCAGCTTCTTCAAGAAGACCCATCACTGCCCCCCGGAGGCAAACGACTGCCGAGCCGCTGTCATGTCAGAGACATGCTTCGGAGTTACATCGGACTGCTTGATCCCAAAGAAGGCTGCTGCTGCGTTCCTTGCTTCGCGATCGTTCTTGAAGAAATCACTCGGGCGGGGCGTGATAGCTCCGCGCTCAATCAAGCGAGCGCGCGCCCTTTGGACGTTTCTTCGCACCGCCGGAAAGGCATTGTTTCGCTGGTTCTCTGTCCATTCCAGACGGTCAGCAAACGCTTGCTCCTGGTCCCACGCTTCGACGAGAAGTTCGTCGATGACCTCGTGCTGACGATTGAGAGCCTTTTTCACAATCTCGCCCATGCTCGCGGGCAAAGCCTCTTTCCTATCCACCATTCGCTTCATCTTTGCGAATGCCTCATCCATCGTAGAAGCGGACATGGCCGTATAGATGTCAATATCGCTTTCACGAACCACAGCACCATCGTCGTCGTTCTTGATCTTGAGAGTCATTGCTTCAAGAACGTCTGAGGGATCGTTAAAGTCGAGGCGAGCCACGTTACGGCGCTGCTTGTCCACCTCCAGCCACGGCTGCAACTTTGCCGCGAGCTTGTTGCGGTAACTGTCAAGCCGAGGCGCGTCCCACTTGATCGGACGCCCTGCTTCCGCTCGCCGCAACGCATCTTGTTTGTCGAGCTCGAAGTCAATATCTTGCTGCTTTTCGGCTGCGCGCTTTGATAGTGCGCGATCGTCGGCGCGAACAGCTTCCCTTTCGGCAACACGATTCTGAACGCTTCCGGCGAGCAGGTTGCGACCTACTTCTACTGCGGCATCGCTTTGGCCCTGACCCAGAATCTCGCCACGGGTAGCGATCTGGCTTTCGATCAAGTCGGTTAACTGCCTTGCCTGCTCGTACGCCGGGGCCGCAGCCGCATCCTTCTGCGCTTCAGTGGCGGCCCCCTTGAACAGAGTTGCCGGATCGGGCTCGTTGAACAGAGGCCCCGCACTTCCTTCGATGTCACGCAACTGAGCCATTTGAGCGATTCGCTCGCCGCGAAGCTTGGACTCATGCTCTGCGGTTCTCTGGGCAAACGCCTGCGCATCTTGCATCGCCTTTACACGATCAAGAGCGGCCTGCTGCTGAGACGCCTGTTCCTGCTGCCGAAGCTGCCGGATCGCGAGAAAGAGCTGGAGGGGATCGGTTCCCTGATTCTTGATGCCCTGGAAGCCCATAACCGCCCCTTAGTAGAGAAGAACACCGCCACCGGGAGGTGCGGTTTGGCCCATTGCCGCTTGATTAACGGCGTTTCCGGTGTTGATGTACCCGCCCGTGGCTGGCGCGGTGGAGCCCAGCGTCCCCGTCCCGTAGAGAACGCCCAACGAGGAAAGCGAGTTACCAAACTGAGCGATCCCGCCGCCGATGCCGTTTGCAAGCGACGTAGCCGACTCAGAGTTCACCTGAGCCTGAAGCGCATTCGCCGCCGCCGACTGCTGGGCAGCAATCCCCGCAGCGCCTAGGTTCGCGTTGTTCGAGTTGGCCTGCGCGTTCTGGGCAAACCCAAGCCCGCCACCGAGCCCCTGCGTCAGACCGCTTGCGAGGAGAAGAGACTGCTCGATTGCACGCAGGTCGAGCTCGCCGCGAGCGTCTGCGATCCCCTCCAGAGTCTCCGATGGATTGAACCCGCCGAAGCGACCCTGCAAGAGCGCGCGCTCTTCGGCGTCAGCGAGATTCCTCTCGAGACTCCCCCGAATCTGCCGCTGGAGCGCCGTC
>Ga0208019_1000115_pt1 | contig 40987 bp, 64 predicted proteins | sample CB_VirMetaG_5_FD_184540 | JGI IMG/M metagenome (GOLD analysis project Ga0208019, IMG submission 184540) | Freshwater to marine saline gradient viral communities from Chesapeake Bay - CB_1508_1D Viral MetaG (SPAdes) (version 4) | ecosystem: Environmental > Aquatic > Marine > Coastal | place: USA... | reverse complement strand
ACTCATAACCATTCTAAATCTGTAAAAAATATCTGTGATTTTGTAAAATCTATTGTTATTCCACTATCTCATGTTCAATCCATAGTATCTATATTCCAACTAGATTGAGCTACTTCTGTATCAACAGCACTTCATGTTACATAACTTCTTAGTACCATTGTTGGTGTTCATTCATTATCTAAAACAAAAACTCAATTTTCATCATTAAAATATCACATAGCTGACTTTATTCAAGTTCCACCACCTGATTTTCTTAATACTCATGTTGTGATAATCTGATGAGATTTTCATGGCTGGTAATTAAACCACATGAAAGATTGTCTTACTCTTTTTCAAGCAGTTGTTTCAGCTACTCACATTACACTAGAAGCTGTATCTTGCGACCATGTACTTGTTGTACCACTTCCACTTACTTCTTGGTCATCATAAAGTAATGGTAAATTATCAAATATTTGCTTACTATCAAATAATGTAACTGGCTCTGAAGTTCTTAGTCTTCAAAATGCATCTGTTGTAGCATTATCAGCATATGATATTCAAGTTGGTATCGTTATATTTGAACCTGCACTTCTTCACATATTTTATTTTTTAGAAAATAAACTTTGTTCTAATTCATTTAATCTCTTTTCTTTAAGATTTAATTTCTTTTCTTTTTTCTGTAATTCATTTACTTGTTTACTAAATTCTTTTTTAGAATCGTCGAGTATTTTTCTCTCCATATCCATTCATTTCTCTCTTTCATCTAATTCTAATTCATATAAAGATTTATGATGTTTTAATTTTTGAATTTCATTTTGTAAATATTTTTCTTGTTTTTTTAATTCTTTTAATCTTTTTAAATCAATTTTATATTTTTCTATCTCTTTTTTTATTTTTTCTAATTCTTCTTCTCATTTATGTAAAGATAGAGACACTTGTTTAGATGTTTCTATATGTTTATATATATTTTTCTCTAAAGTGTCTCTCTCATTGTTTAAATCATGTTCTAATCACTTATAATCAATATTTTTTTGATTATATATATTTTCTAATTCATTTATTTCTTTTTTTATTATATTTAATCAATTTCTTTGTTCTTTTATTTCAGAAAACACTTTATCTCTATCTTGAATAGCTTCAATCATTTCTAATCTAGCTTTTTCAGCTTCTTTAAGATAATGTTTTTGTAATTCAAGTCATTTAATAACTTTCATAGTTAAGCATTATTTGTTAATTGAAGTCTTGCTGTTACTTTTCATGCTGAAATAGCAGTTATGTCTATAGCTACATAACTCAAAGCATTTATATTAATTTCAAAGTTTCTATCTGCATCTGTTCATGTATAAACAATACCAGTATCTCAAGCTATTGAAGTTCAATCTTCTAAATCTATAATTTTTACTGTGTCATATCTATTTGTTGCAGAAGCAGCAGAAGTAAAATCAGGAGCAGTTTCTTCAATACTTCAGTATACTTTTATTGTACAAGCAGCACTTGAAGCTGTATTTATACTTAATACGCAATGTCTAAAATCTCATACAAAAAATGCTTTATCTTCTGTACCTGTATCATTCTTAGCATCAAAAACATCATAATATACTATATGTTTCATGTTTAAATTGTTATTTAATAAACTCATTCCTACCCTATAATTTCTTACAGAGTAGTTTGAATATATTAAGCAGCATAAATTCTCGCTCATGCAGTTAATGGTCTATATTGTACTTGCCATCTAACTTCTCAAGTATTTGTAGCAGAAGTAGTAGCTATAATAGTTCCTTCTTGTGCCACGATTGAAGTAGCTTGAATTGCTACAGGTACTCATTTAGCAGTATTAATAAGTGCATTTGCAAACGTTCAAGTTATAGAAAATCTTGATTGTGCAGCATCAGCACTAATATCTAAATCAGCACATATGTCTGTAGTAGCTGAATTTGAAACTGTTGATAGTTTTAAATTACAAGCCTGTGTTTCTATTACAGTAGTAACAACTCCTATAATAGAAGTAATTTCTACAAGTCATACTACATTAAACAAATCTCAAGTTGTTGTAGCTGGAAGTGCTTTACTTTCTGTAACAGCTATTTGAGTTCATCCATCAGTACCACTTGCATAAACAATTTCTACTCAATTTGTTCCAGCAGTTGTTAGTTCAGCATCTGTAATTGCAGTAGTATAATCAGGTGCAATAACAATTGTATCACCTCTATCAGCAACAGTAGCTGCTAATGCTAAAGTAATTGTAGAATAAACTCTAGTCACTCAATCAAAGTCAGGTGTAAACAAATCTTGTAACATATCAGCAGTAGTTCCTGTAACAGCAGTTACATAAAATGTTTTACCTAAACCTTTACCAGTATTAGCTTGAGCAACAAGTCTTCAGTAATTACTATTCAAATTATAAGACATTTTTTTATAGTTAATTTTAAATTCCCAACCACCTCCAGAATTTTAAAGATTCAATAACTTTATTAACTATGCAGTTCCATCACCTGATGAGAACATTAAACCTCTACCAGCAACAACACAAGAGTCATTTATCCCAATTGATGTAAAAGTCCAATCGAGGGTTTCAATATCTTCACCATTGTTTCCGTTAGTTGGATATTTCATTTCAGGAGAAGAATATACATCATGGAAGAATGAAGAGATTTTAGAATCAGCCATTCCCCAATAATTTTTCTTTGTAGCATCCTTAACACCATTTGCATTCATATCAAATTTATTAAGAATTACATGTTTATATTTACCTTTATATACATTAACAACACCTTCATTTGGAGCTGAAATTTGTGCAGTAGATTGTAAATTCCTTCTTATAGTATTTACTAATGTTGGATAATCAGTTGAAAAGATAGTATCTGGAGTACAACCAACTTGTTCACCAAGATTAGTATAAATATTAGTAACGAATAAATCTTCCATTAATTCAAGTGCACCTTCAGAGAATGCTGGATTATTAGCAAGTCTATTTCTATAAGTAGTACTTGAACCTGTTAATGTATGTGAAGTATTCCAAAGTGATAAACCATCACCAGTTGAAATATCTACACTTCTACCATCCATATTAGTATATGAAGTAGCAGTACCAAAAGATAAGAATAAACTTAAGTTCAAATCTTCCCTTCTAGTAATTACACCACCAATAAAATTAGCAGCATTGTAAATTTCATTTACTTTATTAAGAGTTCTCATTTCATAAGTAATATCAATACTTTTAGAAAAACTTCTAGCAGTAGTATCCTTATAATATCCTTGTTGAACTCTAGTTTTTGTAGTGAGACCACCTTCAGCTTTATCATTAGCATAAAGTTCTCCTACAGGTACTTCTTTATGTCTTCTAGTACCTCCACTATTCGCAGGAACAGTGTTTGTTTTTACGATTCCTGATTCTTTCATTGAATTATCAAGAGGATTAAGCTTACCAGCATCAAACTCTCTATTAATCAAATCAACTGAATCTTCGTAACTAAATGTAGTTAAAACAGCCATTTTTTATTTAATTAAGAATTAATATTAAGTTGTAGCAGGTAAAGCAGGACCAGAACCAAGATTTCAAGCTAATATACCTTTTCAACGAGTCGCTGAAATATATTTAGTAATCCAAAATGTTGGAGCTGTAGTTCCATCGACAGCAACTGATTTTTCATCAGCTAAGTCAACTAATTTACCTTCATCTGCTTGTGTGAATGTTCCACTTCATACTGTAAAGAACCATTCAACATTGTTTTCTCTAGGTACTTCAACTTTTACAGTTTTTGTTGAAGCATAATCATCATCAGTAGATGCAATTGTTTGTCTAATAACACCAAAATTTCAACCAGCAGTAGCATCAGCTTTAGTATATTGTCCCGCAGCACTAGGATTTGGGTATACTAAAGAACCTTCCTCTACAGCAACAGAAGCAGAAAATAAAACTTCTACAATTTCTGTTACACCTTTTGCTCTTTCAAAATTTTGTACATTATTAACAGAATCTGTTGGATTTGCCATTTTTTACAAAATTATTAAATTAAATTATTTAAGTACAATATCATTAATTTGTTTAAATGATATTTCACTTGGATGAGATACTTTAAACATTTTACTTATAGCTTCATTTTTATTATGTTCAATACTTTCAATTAAACCATCATAAATTGCTTGTATTTCTCTCATTGTTGAATTACTATCAATAAATAACTTCATTATATCAGCTATAATTTTATGTTGTTTATATTGATAAAATTCATCTAATGATTTTTTTTCATTAGTTGCAAAATAATTTGCATAGTTTTTAGAAAATTTTTCTTTAGTATCATCTGTATAAATTACAGTTCAACCTTTAATTTCCTTGATTTCTTTTTCTCAAATATACATTATGCATTTAAATAAGTAGATAAAATAGATAGTTTTTGTCATTGATAATTTAAATTAACTTTAAAAATATCATCTTTAGGTTTTAAAACATAAAACATAATATCTTCTTCAGCATTAATTTTTTTATCTACATAAACATCAGTTCAATCAAGATTTTCAAGTTTATCAGCAAGAATTGGTTCAGTTCTTTTAAGTATTCTTACGAAATCAACTAATTTTATTTCTTGCTCAACTTCTTTTCAATCTTTTAAATATACTAATTTTATTCTTTGGTCAACATCTTTACCTTCATTAGCAACATAATTTCTTATTAATTTCCAATTTATTATTGGATAATCTGCTTCTTCAGTAGGATATAATTTAATAGAAAAACTAAATTTATCCATAGTTTTCTTAGTATCTTCATACTCTTTAATTTTATTATGGTCTCATGTTTTTCTTACTAATGACTCAAGATTTTTAAAATCAGATAAAAGTTTATTATAATCTTCTTTTGTAACTGTATCTTTTTTAATTATATCTGCATTTTTAGTTTTATCAAGTTCTTTAACTTGTTCTTTCTTAATTTTTGCCATATTTATGATTTTTTAGAAAATAATTCAGGATATAACGTTTTTTGTCTATCTTTAGGAACTCACGCTGCATCCAATTTAGCTATTGTCATAGTAGTAGCACTTTTTGTATTACTACCTCAAAGATTATTAGAAGCCAATTTACTTAAAACATCATCATTTTTATTACTTTTAGATGTGCTTTTTTTATTATAATAAAGTATTATTTTATTTATTTCTTTTTCAGCAAGTTCAGGTGTTAATTTTCTTTTACCTACAGTTTCTTTAAACTCATTTAGGTATTTATCTTTAACATCAGAATCATACTTTTTAAGAGCTTTATCTAATACTTTATTAGCAGCTTCTTCGTTTTGTTCATCAATTATTTGTTGACGAATACGTTTTGTTAATTTTTCTTCATCAATTTCTTTATTTTGAGGTTTTTCTTCTCATTTAATAATAGAAATTAACTCATCATAATCATCAGTTTCTGTATATCAATCCTCATATAATTGTTCAACAATTTTTTTTCAAATATCTTTATTTAAATCCAATAACTTAGAATTATCTTTTAATACATCACGATAAGCAGTAAATGTATTACGAATATTTGAGTTTTCACGAGAACTATCGCTATAACGTTTCTTATAGTCAATATTGTCATCGCTTCATTTTTGAGAGTTTGCATCAGCAGTCTCATCTTCTTCGTTGTCATTAGAGTTACTATTTTGTTCCTCTTCTTGACTATCAAGAATTTCTTCTTGATTTTCTTGGTCTTTTGACATAGAGTCTAATTATTAACGAATAAATGTGTAGCTAATTCGCTACATAGTAACTATAAATTTCTTTATAATCACTAGCAATTAATTAGTATTTATGTTAAAGAACTTTTTTATATTTTAATATCATAAAGAATTTTGTAAACTATTTTTCTTTTTGTTCTTGTTTTCTTTGTTCTTCTCTAAATTCATTAAATACCTTATCTATATTTTCTATTTGCTTTGCTATTTTAGATAATTCTTGTACTACTTCAAATCATAAAGAAGTTTTCTCTCATAATAATCATTTTCATAATTCTAATTGATAATTTAAAGTATACTGTCTTAAAAATTTAGCTAATAACTTACGATGAACTGTAATCAGTCAAACTTCTGTTTCATCAAGAGTATGTTCTGCATTTAATTGTAAAATCTCAATAGTTGTCTTAGGGATAATCTGATATCATATTTTCTCTTCCATATATATTTTATAATAAAATAAATTAAAATGTCTCTAAATACATATTTTTATACTTCTAGTATATATATTATCTTGCTATATTAGGTGTAGTAGGTAATTCTCATTGAACTGCTGCTTCTGGAGCAACTTGTGCCATATTTTGTAGTTCAGCTTCTTTTTTAATTCATTCAAAATTTGGTCTTTGTTGTGGTGTTCTTGTGCCTTTCATCATACTTTGAAGTTCTTCATAAAGTTTTTGTTTTTCTTCTGCAACTTCATTATTATCACTTCTCATAATATCTATATTATTAAGTTCAGCAAGGTCCATAATAGCTTTCTTTTTAGGTATAATACTTTCTAAATCTTTATCTGCATTATAAGCATTTGTTATTTCTGCTAATTTAATAAAAAATTCAGATTTTTGTGCTTTTTCTACTTCATTAATAGTTGGAGTATTTAAATCAGTACTTACATCTATTTTAATTTTTCATCTTATTTTTTCAGGAGTAACTTCAAATACTTCTTTTATTCAATCTTTTGCAAATCTTTTACCTTTAACTTTTGTTGTTTCTATAGTAGGATATTTAGCTTCTCATTCTTCCATAGGATTATTTTCTTTATCAACTTTTACCAATTCTCTCACAAGTTTTAATGGATAAAACATTTGTAAATTATCTTTATGTTGATTTGCTATTCTTTCAAATGCTGCATCTCTATTTTTAAGTACTACATTTACTCTTTGTAAAGAACTTTCTTTTTGTACAGCTGTTTGATATGCTGTTTGTTGTGGTTCTCATAATATATTCATTATATCTATACCTGTAAATATAGCTATTTGTTTAAATAATTCTTGTAAATATGTAAATATAGATTGATTTGGTGGAGTTCAAGATAATTGATGAAAATTTCATTGTAAATTACCTTTAAATGTTATAAATTGATTATTATATGCGAATTTATTACCATCAAATTCTAATCAATTTCATAAAGCTATTACATCTTGATTAGATTTTTTAATAGCTTCCATCAACATTTCTCTTAAATTATTAATATCTGATTTGAATGTAACTAAAGCTTCACATAAACCATATCAATAAATACTAAATAAATTTTTACCATATTGTCTTGGTGTAAAAGGTATACAATGAGTAGCATTCAATATAGGATGTTTTTTAATTAATACATTTTCATTAGCTATAGTATAATGTCTATCTAATTTTGTATTCCAATATTGTGTTATTTTAACAAATTTAGCTTCTCAATCTCATCTTTCTTCATTAATAACATAAGGTCTATGTTCATCTTGTTTTTGATAAGTAGGAACAATAGCATTTAATTTCTCATCATCATATTCATTATCTAAATAAAATTCTCTAAATTCTTCATATGTAATATAACTTTCATATATACAATCAATAGCTTTTTCTATAGAATTTGCTCTTTCATCTATCCAAAAATATCTAATATCTATATTTTCTAATAATATATCAGATTTTGTTTGCATTTTTCTTTCATAATCTATTTTACCAGTTTCCTCATTATATCAATCAAAATCTTCTATAACTCTATAACTTCTTTTATAACCATTATATATAATAGATGTACCATATATAGCAGTTAAATACTCATTATCTAATATTTCATTATCTCTATTATTTATAGACCAATCATCTTCCCATACTCTTTCTAATACTTGAGATTGAAAATCATATTCAATTCATGCATTAAAATTATATGTAGTAGGTCTTTTAATAGCTTCTGCAACAAATAATTCAACTATAGCTCTTTCTAAAGGTACATTACTAGAACTTCTTCAATCACTATAAGGTACAAATAATGCTTCATATTGTTTTTGATATTGTTTCCAAGATTTATCCATTTGACTTCTTTTAGCAGCCATAAGTCTTTTTCTTGTAGTAATAAATCAAATAATCTCTTCATCTTCTTTACTTGAAATATATGGTTTTACTTCTGGTTCAGTTATTTGTTTTATTGTTTCTAATTCTTTCTCTGTATTTTTAGATTCATTTCAAACTAACATATTTTTTAAGTTAATGTTATATATTTTATTTTATATTTTTGTATTATTTTGTAAATATTTTAAAAAAAAGTTTTACAATTGTTTCAGTTACCACAATAATATATATTGTTTAGATAATGAAGTTTTTATGTCTTATTTTAGTTCATACAACATACTTAAATTATATAATTTATTATTATTATATAAAAAAGATTTTACAAACTAAAAAAAATATATATAAAGTAATTACTAAAATTAAAAACCTTAGCATAGTAAGTCTTGACTAGCTTCTTAGTTATGCTTTTGGTCAAGACACTAAGAAGAAAAAAAAGATTTATTATGTTAAGATTTTAGTAAAAGATAAAAAGAGCTAGTATTAATTACTAGTTTTTTTTATTATGAGAATAATACAAGATATAAATTGATTTTTTAAAAAAAATAAAGATTATTGAATAACTGAATTATTTAAGACTTTTTATACTAAGAGTATAGAAAATAATAATAGTTTTTTATTAACTACTACATATCAAGTTAAATGATTAAATAGAAATAGTTTAAGAAAAATATTAGATTTATTAGAAAAAGCTTGAAAAATAAAGAGTTGGAAAAAATATAATAAAACATATTGAAAAGTATGTACTTATAGAAGTATAAGTAATGATTTATATATGATTTGTAGAGATATTATAGTTAAATTAAGTAAAAAATCTACATATATTGAATTAAAAGAATGAATGAGAATCGAAAAGATACAACAATTTATAAAAAAAATGTATCCTAAAACTGAATTTATTATATTTGAGTGAAAAAGATTATTTAGGTTACGATGAGTTTTATATTGTTTATTTAAAAGTAAATGACTATGGTTAATAACAGAAAGAAATAATTTAAGAAAAACAATATATACAATATTTGAATTTAATCATTTAATTATGAAAAAAACTTAAATATAGACATATTTAGTTTCTACTTCTCAAGTTATTGGATTTCTTTCTTCTGTTGCTATTCTCTTAGGTTTTACATTAGTATATTTTTCTTGTTCTATTAACCATACAATTAAATATTCAAAACTTGTCCTTATATGACTCGCCCAAGAATGAACTGGTAAAGTAGCTGGAGTAGTTCTCATACTATTTTCTTTAATTTCAGGATAAATAGAATTTTGTATACATGAACTAAAATCTGCACAAGTTTCACTTACTCTTACTCTATGTAAATTAGAACTTACTATTTGTATTTGTTCTTGTTTTTTTCTAGTAGATGGTATATTTAAAAATATTCATACATCTTGATAATATCAAAATATTGTATTATCTCAAACTGAAGTATGTGTATCATAACAATCACTTACAAATATAGGTAATTTCATTTCTCTATATTTATTATAAAAATCCAATTGTTTTTTACTCATTTGTATAGTAGGTTGTTTAGCCATTATTTCTGCCATTTGTCTAGGACTACAATTGAATTCACAACTATCAATAATATTAAAATAATGTCAATCTTTTTGTAATACAACGAGAGCATTGTTATCTTGACCACCATGTGAATTATCAATCCCTATATACAACGGTAAACTATCATCATATTCAATTAATTCTGTTCAATGTTTATATTCTGGATATACACGTCAAACTAATGCAGTATTATAGTCTATTAAAATTTCTTGAGCAATTTGGGTTTTAGTCATAGACTCAGTTCTCCATTTATACCATTCTTTAGTATAAAAAGGATTTTCGTACCGCATGCAAGAATGATATCTTATTTTTCAATCAACTGCTAATTTTCTCATTCTATAATACTCATTTCATTCTCAGTTTGGTGTACTATTAAAGAAACGACAAGGAGTAGAAGAAGCTATTGCCATATTAATAGCTTGAGCATATTGCATAAAAGCCATTTCATCAAAGATTGTAAAAGCTGTAGTACCTCATCTTCAAGCATTAGGATTAGCAGATTCTCATTTAATAACTCAAGTTCAATCTCAACGAGAAATAACCATAGATTTATTATGTTCTGTACCTGATTCTTTATTTAATCATTTTGGTAATATCCATTGAGGTAGATTACGTATCATAAAACGAATCTTTTCAAAATGTGATTTAATATCTCATGCTCTATCTACCTCATCTGCTTTCATTGATATATATAAAGATTTCATATCATGAAATATATAAGCATAAAGTTGTAATCAAGCAAATAACCATGAGAATCACATTTGACGAGATTTTTCACTAAACATATCAGTTGGTTCAGTTCTTTCTTCAGGAGGTAATCTTCACATTAATATACAATCCCAAGCATCTTTAATAAATTCTTCTTGAAATTCAAATAGTATAAAAGGTATTTCATTTCAATATTGTTCAGGAATTAAACCAGGATTACGGTCTGTAACTAAAAAATAAGTAAAAAAGTAGATAGGGTCTTTTTTACATATTTCTATAAGTACTTGTTTAGTTTCATCAGATTTTGCTGCTTCATTTAAAATTTTACATTTTTCTTTAATAATTTTTTGTATTTTTTGTAAATGTAATTGTTCCAATGAAACTATTTCTTTCTCTTTATTCATATATGTTTATATATAAAAGTAATTAAAGTGTCTCTAAGATTAAATTTTTATATTTATTTCTTAGGTTTTGGTCATACCTTACTAGGTTTTTTAATTTTTCAGCATCACATAATTATTTAGTTATTTTATTAGGTTTTTTAATTCAAGTATTTTCATTCATATATTTTATAATATATCTTTTACTAAAAGCTTCTCTAGGTTTTTCTAATATTTTATTAATTAAATCATTATGCATTCAAGCTTTAATTTCTCTCTTGAATTGTAGTAATTTTTCTTTAGGAGTCTTTTTAGGAAAGAAATCAAATAAATCATCTATTTGTTTAGCACTCATTTGTGAACCTTTTGTAACTATCTGTTTACTTCTCGGTATATCCTCTGTAAGTGATGGTCTTCTTCATATTTTTTTAGGCTTACTTAATAATGCTCTTTTTTCTACATTTCTCGCTTCTACTTCTCAAGCAGTTCTTCTATATTTACTATAACTTCATGCTGTTTTACTACTTGTTCATTTAGTAAATCATTCTACTTTCTGAATATTATGTTGTATTTCATGTAATAAATTACTCTTATCTTTTGCTGTTAATTCAAAGACTTGATATGATTTTTCATCTCATTTTTTGTATAATCATTGTAAACGCTTTGGGGCTTTTGGTGCAGACATTCTTTGTGAATATGCTCTATCTAGCACTCTATCTTTCCAAAGTGTTCATTTTGTTTTTAATTTATTTACATTGAATATAATTTTATTAGATTCTGGTATAAACTTAGCAGTAGTATCTCATAAATCATCAAATATAACTTTTGTATCTTTTAATTTAGGATATTGCTTATATAAATCATCATGTTTGAGTATATTTGTTAGCTTTGTTCCCTCTCATCATTCTATTTGCATATATGATTTTACTTTAGCTTTCGTATCATCTATCTCAAATCTCCACTTCCCATCTTTTCATTTTTCCCATCAAGTCTTTTTCCATACTTCATTAGGCTTTTTTCATGCTTTCGTTAAATCTATAGCTTTTTTTTTCATTCATAAAGGAGCAAATTGTGCTTTCTCTCAAGCAAGTAGTTTACTTCTTACTCACAACTTATCTGCCAAATCATCAAAGATTTCTCATATCTTATCCTTTAGCTTTGTTCAGTATTTTTGTACATATCATTTTAATAATTCTTTTACTTTTCAAACTTCTATTCATAATTGTTTAGCTATTTTTCAAGCAGTTGTTGTTATATTTTTAGTATTAAGTATTTTTAATGAGTTTTTAATTTCAGTAGGATTTATATAACCTCATTTATTAATTAATGGTTTTTTAATAGATTTTTTAGGTACATATATAAATTCTGTTCTTAATCATTCATTTCTTATTAAATCTCATACTTTAACTTTCATTTCTTGAAGTTGAGCTCATTCTCTTAATCATATATATTTTTGAGCATTTAATTTATCTATAGTTACTTGGTCTCATATATTTATATTATTTTTAGCTCATCTATAAACAGTAATAGTATCTGTAGGTTTTTTATTTCAAAATATATCTTTATACTTTGAAATATTTTTATTAGTTATTCTATATTCTTCTCTTAATCATTTTAAAGCATCATCTTTTAATTTATTAGTTAATTGAACAGAACGTTCTTTTAATCTATCTAATAATTCAAATCAATCATTTTTTTGTCTTTGTTTATGACTTTCTATAGCATTTCTTACTCTTTCATCAGCTTTACTTACTTTTGTTGGTTTTTTTACACTCTTAGAGACATTCTTTTTAGTTTTACTTATATTTTTATTAGAAGATGTTTTCGATGCCTCAGAGATTGAATTTTTACCTGTTTTAGCTATATTTGATGTACTTTTGATTGATTTTGTTTCTTTTGTTATATTTTTAGGTCAAATTATACCTTTTTTTGGTACTCATTTAAATTCTTGAGTTCATATAGCTTTTTCTATAAATCAAGGTTTTTTAGGAGAATGTATTTTAAAAAGTTCTTTTATAATAACATTAGGATTTTCTCATCTTTTAATTGTATATGAAGCTATTTTTCATAAAGCTCATTTTCATAATTGTTTTAAATCTCAAGTAAGTCAACCTACTATAATATCAGGAAGAGTAAATATATCAGTTAATCAAGTAAGTCATCATTTCGTATTTCTTGTAAATACTCACATTCTTCTTGCTAAATCTTTTTCTAAAGTTCTTAATGCTCAATATTCTCTCATTAAGTTTTTATTAACTACTCATAGAACTTCTTCTATAGCATCATCAAATCTTCTTCAAATAATTCTTGATACTATACTATCAGCTAATAATTGTTCTTTATCCGTAGTAAGTAATTCAGCCCATTTATCTGAAGGTATTTTACCAGCTTGTTTCGTTTTTAAATCTAATAATTGTTGTTGTGTTAATTTCTTATTTGTAGTAAAATTTTCTATATATTTAGTAAGTTTCTTTTCTAATCAAGGATATGCTTTTAATGTAGCATAATTTTCTTCATTATCTAAAAATTTATAAATATCATCAGCAATATCTCATTCTCTTGTAACTTTATTTACATAAGATTGATTATTTTCTATTTGTTTCCATACATCTTTTTTACTTTCTCATACCTTATTTAATGCATCTATTCAATCATCTGGTATTCATTTTCTTTTAGTTGTAGATTCAACTCATTCTCTAATCTTAGTTTTATAAATATCCATCTTATCTCAAGTATCTTTACCTTTAATAGTAGGTCTTAATCATCTTTGTATTAAATCATCAGATTTGGTTAAATTAATTCATTCTTTTATTATTTTATCAGGTTTTACTTGAGTTATTTTAGGAGTTTCTCATACAACTCATTTAAATTCTTTAGGTCATCTTTGTATATTTCTTAATGATTGTGATATAGAAAAAGGAGCTTTCATAGTAGGAACTTCTTTCAATCATGCTTCTAAAGTTTTTCAAACTGGTTTAAGTGGCCTTTGAACTTTAGGTATATCTAATGGATAAGTAGTTTTAGGTGGTACTGTAGGTTTTGTAGTAGGAACTTTAGGACTTATAGGAGCTTTACCTTTTAATGCTTTATATAATCAAAATCATGCATAATAACTCAATACTTCTAATCATACTCAAACATTTTTTAATTGTTGTTTTTGTTCAGGTGTTTGTTTATCCCACCAATTCTTTACTCATTCTATACTAGGGTCAACAATTTTATTTTCTATAATATCTTTTACTACATCAGGTATAACTTCTCAAGTAGTTTCATATATATCTTTAGCTAAAGGCTCTACAACTCATCATATATTTTGTGCTCATTGAAAAAATGTACCAAAAAAAGGTGAACCTACTGTTTGTAATGCTCATCATGCTCATCTAGTCGCTGCTTCAGGAAATGTATATGTTCTTCATATATCTTCTCTTGGTATAACTAATCATTCTCAAGCTTCTTTAATTCTTCATAATCATCATTTTGCTATATCATATGTTTTTTCTACGATTTCTTTAGGTTGTTTTACTAATTGTTTAGCAGAAGGTTTTATACCATATTCATAAAAACCTTTTAATGACATAGGTTCTACTTTTTTTTCTTGTTGTACTTGTTGTGGTTCAACAGTTGTTCAAAATAAATAATCAGTAGCATTATATTGTTTAGGTTTTTGTTTATCTTTTAATATAATACTTTTAGCTTCTTCAGCAGGTAATCATTCATTTAATAACTTTTTAAATTTAACTATATCTTTGTTGTTAAATTCATTCATAATTATTCATTTAAGTAATTAAGTATTTCCTCATCTGAAGATTCAGATGAAATATTTGAAGTTCACCTCCATCTTTCTTCAGCAAATTCTCATGTTTCAGTTATTGTAGCTTTAGGTGTATATCAATATTTTTCTCTTTGTTTTATATAAAGATTTTCTGTTCTATCTTTAATAGTATTTAACATAGTTAATAAATTATTAGGTGTCATTTTAATATTTCAACCTATATAATCTACTAATGCACTCATTTCTGAATCAGTCACAGCACTTCAAGCAAAATATTTTCTTATATCTGCTTGATTCATTGTAAGAAGTGTATTTAATTGTTGCATTTCAGGATAATCTTTAAATTTTCTCATAAAATCATTTACTCTTCAATCAAATGCACCTATCTTATCAGGATTCTTAGCTATAAGATTATTCAATATATTATTATCTTCCAATATTTGATTTATTGTTGTTGTATCTATAGCATCTGTTCATAAATCAGTTTTTACAAAATCATCTACCATATTTCTTATATATCTATCAGCTTCAACATCTTTTCATTCATTTAATAAATTTGCTACAGTTGTCCATTGTATTCTATCAGTTTCTGTATTATTTCTTGTTAATACTTTCTTTAAATCTTCAGCTAATACTTGATTAACTCATTCATTTATATTCCATCATCTTATATCATTTGCTATATTTTCTGGAGTTAATTCTATTCATTGTTCTTGTAATTTACTCATACTATTTTCTACTTTTCTTATAACTCTTTCAAAATCAGCATCAGTTCTATATAAATCTCTAGGTAATATTGAAGTAATATCAAATGCTACATCTTCAGCATATACTCAACCAAATTGTTCTTTCTTTTGAACTTGATAATTTAAATATTTATCATATAGTCATTCATCTTTAAGATAATTAACTTTTTGATTTCAAGTCATACTATCTGCTGTTTTAAATACTTGTTCTTCTATAGGACTTATTTGTATTCAAACAGGTTGTTCAGATAAATTAACAAGTTCATTATAATAATTAGGTGATTCTCTTTGCATTTGTGCAGCAACTAAAGAACTTAATTGGTCTTCATTTAAATCTTCAAATCTTATATCTTGGTCTGATGGTATTCAAGCATAAGACATAACTTCTTCAGCATATCTTTGATTTGCTTCAGTATCCATAGTTCATACCCAAGTAGCCAATCTATTCTTAATATTTTGATTTCAAGCTTGTGTTAATGCTATCATATAACCATCTATACCATCTTGTACAGAATTAAATAATACATAATTTCATCATTCTTCTGTAGGTCTAGGAGTTCATTTACTATATTGTATTCAAGCATCATCAAATAACCTTCTTAAATTACTTGACATAGATTGCCATGTTATTCATGCAGGATTATTATTTTTAAACGAAGCTTCATTAGGATATTTATTAATTAAATTTTGATTATTTGCAAAACTTAATGTACTATAATCTCATGTATATTGAGAAGTAGTATCTTGATATTGTTTAGCATAAGATTGTATAAATGTAGGATTATCTCTTATATATCATGGTACATCATCTATATCTATTTTACCTTTTTGTAATAAATTTACATAACTATCTATAGTTTGTGCTGTAAAATTATTTTCATCTGTTACTTGATTAACAGAAGTAGTAATACCTCAATTTTCATCTAAACTAAATGTATACAATATTCATTTATCTTTATCGAATACAGGTTCTAAAGGAGCAGCTATTTGATAAGGTATAGCAACTCAATCACTTCATATAATCTTATTACCATTTCAATCAACATAATATCATGATAATTCACTCATATCTCTATTAATTACCATACTATTTGTTTGATATTCTTTTGCTTCCTTAATAGCATTATTTACTTCTCATGATAAAAATTGCATTTGTTCTATACTTGCATCAGTAAATCAAGTAATACTTCTATCTAAATCAAAATACAATTTATTTCTAAAAGCTGTAAGTTCTTCTACTGTATCTAATTTACCATTATTATCAGCATTAACTAATGTATTATAAGCATCTTGTATAGATTTATCAATATCATCATTCAATTTTGTTGTTAAATCTTCTACTTGTCTTTCATATTCTTCAGCTTTTTTATATTTATCAGCTTCTCTTGCAGATTGAGCTAATTGTACTAATCTTTTAACTTCATATGTTGTTTTTTCAGCTTCATTAATTTGATTTTCTAATGATACCATTCTTTGTGCAGATTGTCAAGGCATTCACATATTTCATAAATAGTAAATACTTTGTTTTAAATTATCTAAAGATTGTTGTGCTCTTCTTATAGATTGACTTTCTTGTATTTGAGCCATCTCTTCAGATATACCTTCAATCTTTAATCTATAATCTTCATCTTCTTGAGCTCTTGTTTTAGTCGTATTATAATCTCTCATATAATTTGCATATGCTTCTGCTATATCTAAATTCTTATCCATAGCATTTTGTCATATAGCAAGAAACTGTTTTTGGTCTATAGGACTTAATTGGTCATAAAATGTTTTATAATCTCAAGATAATTCATCAGCACTTATAGTTCAATCTCAATTAGTATCTTCATATCAAGTTTTTCAAGTAATTTGTGCTTGGTCTGTAGTAGTACCTCATACTCATTCCACTACTCAATCAGTTAATCAAGTATCTTTAACTTTTCATTCAGTAATATCCTTATGCAACCAATCTCAACTTTTTGTATCAATATTAGTATCTGTAGTTGTTGGTTCTACGGTAGATAAGGATGCCTCAGAGGTACTTGAAATGATTTTATTAGGTTTACTAATAGGAGTATCAGAATATCACTCTGGTGTAGCTTGTGTTTTAGGTATATATCATCATGAATCTTGTCAATGTACCATTTTTCCTTCTTCTTTTCACCATGAAGTAGTTCAAGATGATGTATAATCTTTATTTATTTCACTTCATTTTGATACATTATTCGTTTTAAAAGTTTCATCTTTCTTTTTTCTTAAAAGATTACTTCAAAGACTAGTCAATGTTCATAAATCTCACATTTGTTTTTAATTAATTTGTAATATTAGCATAATAACAATCTATTTGAGTTTCACCTCATGCTGCTAATGTTGCTGTATAATTTATTACTAAGTTTCAACTTCAATTAATTGTTATACTATTTATTGTAGCTGAATCACTTCAATATGTAACAGCAGGTAGTGTTAACTTTCTACTTCATGTAGGAAAAACTGGTGTTCATGGTTGTGTTCAAAAATTTACATTTGATGTTCATGAAGTCCATACTGTTTTATCTCATCAAGTTATTCATTTAACAAAAACACTCTCAGCTTGAGCATCAGGAGAACCTGCTGTATTTCATGCCCATATCGTAAACCATACTTCATAATAATTTCATGCTGCTCAAATAGCTATCTCATAATCATAAGTTCAACTAGATGTCTTTTGTTCTAATGCCACTGACACTGTTGTACCATATAATTGTCAATATGTATCTTTTAATTGTTTTGGAGAAGCATATTTTATAGTATCTGTTCATGTTGTAACATCACTATCACTTGCTTTTTCAACTGTAATTAATTTAAATTGTGTTCCATCATATATTAAATCATATAATTGTGCTTCTATAAGTTGATTAGCTGATAATGCATCTCAATCTCTATCTTGTATTGCTTTAGCTCATAAACTGTTCACATTTATTGTACTTGCTCATGTGTTTGTATTTCAAACTCATATTTTAACACTGATTCTCATTCATTCTATGTAGGCTGTTGGAGCAGGAGTAAGTGTAACTACATAAGCATTCGCAGCTCATGTATCTTCATCATAAGTATATGCTTGTTTTTGAATACTTCTTCATAGTCTTAATGGATTTGTCACTAAAGGAGCTCATGTACCTCATGTTTCTGTACCATTATCATTTTCAGTTTGTGTTCATAATTCTCATCTTCAAGCAACTGTTTCACTCATGTTTTGTGTAGTATCTGCAGCTCTATCAGTCCATGCTCATCATATATAATCACTAAATACTCATTCTGCTGTTAAATAACAAGACATTCAATTACTTGGACTTGTTATAGCAGCATCTCTCGCTGTTGCATCAGCATATACAGCTACAGGACTTCCATTCTGTTTATCACTCATTTGGTCATGCATTTGTACTACTACAAATTCACTTCATGCTATCCATGTTTTTCATGTTCAAGCTGTAGCAGGGTCTGCTGTTTGGCTTAATCATCTAGTTAATCATGAATATGTATAATTACTTCAACTTGCTGCTACTCAAGTAAAATCTATCCATTCTTCCTGATTATTATTCACTCAATACAAACGACCTGCAGTTATTCACACATCTGTATCTGCTGTTAAACTTGTATCTGCTGCATTAAGTTTTGCTGTTAATTTTATTTTAGTTCAGCTTACAAATCACATATTTTATAAATTATCAAATAATTGCAAGAGTTCTTGCTTTGTAAATGTTGGTTGTTGACTATTCTCTATTTTATCATATAAATCTTCTCTATCTACATAAAGTCAGATTTCTGGTTTACATAATTCTTCGCATTGTTCTAATAAATTCTTGTAATATCAAACTTTTTCTTCTAATTGTTTTACTTTCTTTTTATTAAATATATCCATAATATAATATTATATAGTTAAATTATTTTGTACTCATGGTAACATCTCTATTCTCATATTTAAAAATTCTAATCGTATTCTTCAAGCTAATGTATTATTTGTCCATCTAAAACGTATATTTTTTCATTTTACTTGTAAATTTCATTTAGTTCTTATTATATCTACATTATAAAGTGAATCATCAAATACATGTCATCATGTTCAAATAGCATATGTTCATACAGGAGTTGTTCATATTCAACTTGTAGAAATAGGTATATTATCACTATCAATAACTTTTGTATCAATTAATCATCAATCTACATAAATCTCTTGTGTTAATTCTGCTAAATCATTTATAGCAACATAAGTTCTCACTTCCCATAATTCTTTCTTATATGTAGGTCTTCATACATCAAAAGCTTTTGTTTGATATTCAAATTCTATAGGTTGGTCTTCATCATCATATCAATATTCATCTAAATATACTTTAGGTTCTATCATACTAATAGTATAATTATATCATTTGAAAAACACTCCTCAATAGAAAAACTTATTGCTATCAACTAAGAAAGCATTCTTAGTAATATCATAAATTATACATAAATTATTAAAAGTAGCATTTTTTGTTTTAAAAAACCATTTAATTAAATTCTCTTTAGGTAAGTAATAACCAAAACTATCAGTTTGGTCTAAATCTAATGTACTCATTATTTTAGTTATTCAAGCATATTTCCTTTCAGACAATTCAATAACTTCGTATCAATCAACATCAGTTCATTGAGCTATTTGCATTATTTTATTAGAAGGTGTTATATAATATATATAATTTCATGCTGTTACTATACTATTATGATTAACACTTCATTCTTTTGTAGTTAAAGCTCTTGTTGTATAATTAATAGCTCATCATATATCTTGTATATCAGCTTTTCCAGTCATAGATACAGTGTTTTTTGTAAAATAAAACAATGCTTGTGAATTTGTAGCTAATCAAGTAATTGTTTCATTGAATGTAAATGTATCTGAACCTGAACTATTAAAATCTTCATAATTATCTCATACTGATTTATATACTACATTAGCATTAGTACTCCATCATGATACAAAAGCAGAACTATTAAATGATACTCAAAATGATGGTGCTAAATTAGTTACTCATGTACTTGGTGTTGTATATGTTGTTCAATTCAATTTACCATAATCATCACTACCATTCATACAATAAATAACATCTCATATATTAAGAAAATTCATTCTATTATCTGAAGATATATCTGAAGCTGTTGTTATAGATGTAGTAGTACCATCTTCTTCTATAGTATAAAGTTTATGAGTTGCATCTGTATTATGTCTTACTATTAATCTATCATTAGAAGGATTAGCTCTTAAATAACTTCAAATACCTTTAGGATAATCTCAAGCAGTAAGTGTAGCAAATAATGAATGTCATGGTCTACTCTCTATAGCCATTCAATCTAATCTACAATTCCTAAGATAAGGACTATATTTATCCATTAATGTTACATTTGATGTATTATCTACATATGCTCAACTAAAAACATCTTTAGGATTATATGGTTTAGCAGTATCGTAACTCATTGATTTATTTTTAAATGTATATTATTATATTAATCTTAGAAAATAATTTGTAAATAATAAAAAAAAGACTATTACCTAAAAAGGCTAACATCTTTTATTTATAATATGGTAAGACTAAAGGGATTTGAACCCTTGATTTCAAGATTGAAAGTCTTGCGGCTTAACCAACTTGCCCATAGTCTCTAATATCGCACCTATTTATAGTTGTAGCGACTATGTTTAATCAAATAGGTGGCTCAGTTCTCTATATATTTCAATATAGCATAACTATATAATAATAACTGAGTAATTTATATAGTATAGTCTTATGTTAAGTACTACAAACTCCATTGACAAATTAATCTGTATATCAAATACTTTTTTCTATAATATCATATATACCTTGTTTAAGATTTTGTTTATATAAATGTCTTTTTAATTTATGTACTCTTTTTCTTTCGTATTGTCTTAATTTATTTCATGGATGCTTACATTGATTACAACTACATCATATATGTATTCTTTCTTTCATAATTATTTTTTATTACAATCAATACATTGTTCACTTCTATTATAATGATATTGTAATATTCAACATTTATTACATATCTTTAATTTTCATCTATTTTTATACATTATTTAAATTTTTCAATTAATTCAATATTACTTCATTTTTTTATAATAATATTTTTTTTCATGATTTATTTCTTTAGATATTTTTTCTAATTCTTTAATATCTTTATTAGTATATTTATCTAAATTAACAACTTTTTCTTCTATTTGTCAATTTTCTTTTATCACTCTTAATACTTTAGGACAAAAATAACATTGTCAATATATTTCTGCTTCTATTAAATTTTTATCTTCAACACAAGATTTTAATAAATAAATTATTTTATCATTTTTAGATAAATTATCATACCAATATTTTCAATTTAATTTTTTATTACTTATATTTTTTAATTCATTTACTATTTTTTCAAATGAAATATTAAAAAAATATTCTCATAATCATCTATATTTATAAAAAATTTTATGCATTTTATTTTCAACAAATATAGTATCTTCAAATTCTTTATAATAAGTTTGTATTACATGACATCAACTAGAAGTTTCTAATCATCTTTTTCTACTTTCTACATTAGTACTTCTTCATATCTTAATTCTATTTCAAAAATCAAATACATATACATATCCATTTTTCATAAGTTCATAGTTTACTATACTTTATCTGTTCTTTCTTTTCTTTCTTTCAGTATATCATTAAATATTAAGAATAGCATCTTTACCTGTTTCAACACGTTGATTACTTAATTTCTCCATATTTTGTTTTCAATAAAAATCATACATACTCAATACTTCTCATAATCAATAATTCCATAATTTTAATGCTCTATCTTCTTCTCATCTATTATATAATGTTTTTGCTACAGCTATATAAGCTATAACATCAGCATATTCTTCAGGTATAATAGCTTCATCTGTTCAACTAGATAATGTAGTTGGTTTCTTCTCATATAACATATGTATCATATTATTTGATACATCATATTGAAAAGGTAATAAGTATGTACCGTGAATTATAGTATAGAACGGTCTTATTCAATCTCAAATGAATCCTGATGAATTATTAGTAGTATCTATTGGTCAAGTAGTTCAAACACTCCCTGGTTTAAAATTATTCAATTCTAAATATAAGTTCTTATAATCTATAGGGTCTAATGCTTTTCTATTATCATAAATTACTCTTGTTGAACTAGCAAAATCAGTAGGTAAATCAAATAATTGTGATACTCTACTTCAAGATAAATGAGCAAATTCTATTCAAGTAACTCAAGTAAATCAAGTTCATGTATTACCTGTATAAGTAATTATATTTTCATTTATCCATAATTTACCTGATGAAGCAAAATTAGAACTATCAGCTAAACTTAATGTTGTTCATCAAACTATAGCTGTAGTATCTAAATAATTATCTTGTACAGAAGAATAGAATTTATCTGTAGATATAAAAGGAAGAGATGTTTTTTGTATTTGTTCTTTTTTTTGTGTAGTTAAATCTATAAGATTTCAAGCACATATATTTCTTTGTGTACTATTTAATAAACTATCTGTAAGTATTAAAGGATATGCAGAACTATCTTCATCCTCCTTTAATATAGCATAATATATATCTCTAAGTCATTGTAATGTTTGTGCCATAATTATTTGGTTAGATTATTAATAATATTCTTTAATTCTGTCAAATCTTTATTCTCTATCTCTTTAGAACTTACTATTTCTACTTGTTGTTTTACTTCTTCAGTTTGTTTAGCTTTTCATATACCTCTATCTAACATCTTTTCAGCTATATCAAATCATTTTTCATTTAATAAATTCTTAGCTAATATATTTATCAATATAGGTTTAGTAGTATCTGTAGCTAATTTTTCTAATTCATCTCTTTCTAATGATATCATACTAAGATAGTTTACTTCTATATCTTGTTTAGTAGCAGGATATTTACCTTTATTTTGTAGTTCTTCGTTTATAAAAGCTATACCACTTTTTTTTCTTCAAGCATTTTGTGGATTTTGTTTAAATCAATTTGTATTTCTTTTACCTCAGAAATCTCATTTAGGCATAAGTATTATATTAGTATTAATTTTTTAAGTTATTTTTATGTAATATATTATTCTAATATATTAACTTTTATTAATATGTAAGTCCTAGAAGTAAGAGAAAGAGAGACAACTAATAGGACTTATATATATTATAATTTTGTATAATATTTTGTAAATAACTTATCTGAAATATAAATCTAATTCTTTTTGTGTAGGTTTTCTTAATTCATTTTCATTCCAACTATCATTATATAATATATCATTATTTTCATATTTTGTAATAGAAAATATTTTTATATAATCTATATAATTATTAGTTATCATAACAGCATAATCTCATACTTTATATTTAGGTAAATTTTCAAATTTTTTTTCTTTTTTTTCTTTTATTTCTTCTATAAATCAATTTACTTCTAATATTTTATTAGCTATACGTGATATATTTTCATATAAGCTTCATACACTAATAAATCATATTTCTTCATCTTTAAAAGATTTTATTACTTTATATTTTTTATTCATTATATTCTTTCTATTATATATTTAATAAATTTATTTTTATTATAATAGCCTCATTTAAGATAAAGATATTTTCTATTAATTACATTATTTCTTACAGTATGTTTTGTAACTTCTAAATAGGACCTAAATATTTCTATATTATTTGATGTAATTTTTACTGGTTCATTATATTTAAGAAATTTAATTAATTCTTTCGATATATAAAAACCTTCTTTTAGTAATATATTTCATCTTTCATATTCTAATCAGTTATATATTCATAACTCTCTTAATTCTTGTGTTATTTGTTGTTTATATGTCATCTTTTTATTTTTTATTTTTACTATATATATAATATATATTTATTACAAAAAGTAAAATTATTTTTTACTTATATTTTCATTTTGGTTTAATTTTATGTATATTAAATTTTTGTATATAGTTTAATTCTTTATTTGATATAAATTTTTTATATGAATATGAAAGTATAAGGAGTTCATTATTTCATGATTTTGTATAGATTATATAATGGACTCAGTCTGATATATTAATAAGTTTTCAATGTATTTTAAGAGATGTTTTATATTCATTTCTGTCTGATATAAGTTCTCTTAGTTTTTTTTCTAAGAAGAAGATAGCTTCTTGTTGATTATATTTATATACATCTCATTGTATAAAAGGACAAAGTTTAATTGTTTTATTTATAGAATACTTACTACATCATATATACATAGTTATTTTGTTATATTATATAAGTGAGTTATTTAAAAATATTTTGTTCAATTTATGTTTTCATCTCAAAATTTAATCTCATAATCATACCAAGTTCATTTTTCCCAATATCATATTACTTTTATTTCCACTAAATCCATTTTAAACTCTGTTCAAACAACACTTTCATCTAATTCTTCATTTTTTTGTTTTAAAAATTCTTCATCAATTTTTTCTAAAATAAAATCTTTAAATTCTTTTTGTTTGATTGGTTTTGTTTTTTCTTCAAGTTCTTTTGTCTTATTTACATAAAAATTAGTAATCATTTTTCAAACTTCTACCATTTCCTCCATTGTAGGCTCTCATCATTCATCTAATAATTTTCATAAATAGTATCATTTTGGCATTTTTGTATATCATCTAACTTTTGCTAAAAATTTTCATTGTAATATATTTAATTTTGTTTTCATATCTCTTGTATTATAAATTAAAATTATTTATTATTTCTCAATTCCCATAAATCATATCAGTTTTGCATATTTAACCAAAATTCAGCAGATATTTTAAAAACTTTTTCTAATTCAAATGCTAATTTATATGTTATCGGAGTTTTTCAAGTTATTATATTTGAAATATGCTTAGGAGTTTTACTCAATATAATTTTATTACTTCTTTAAGTGTTTCTCAAGGATATATATTTATATTTGGGTTAAATTTTTCATAATTTTAATCAATAAAAAATAAAACTGCCCCTATTTGTCATAGTATCATTACAAAAAAATCATAACTTAATACATCCTCAGTAGCTTTATTCATCATAACACCAGCTATAAACACAAGTATTCATCACAATATTTTCATTCTTTTTATTAATAAATTAAAAGTCATACTCAAATCCATATCAATAAGATTAATCTTGCTTTTCAAGTGGTCATTTCCACGTTTTTTCAGCTTATTTTATGAAATACGTATGCTTCAAGTATTATTACAAGTTGGTATCAAAGTAACCATATCACTAAATCTAAATGTTCCATATCTCTTTATTATAAATTAATCTTGTTCAGCTTCTCTATAATTTTTAATGCTTTCAATAGCAACTTCTGAACAAGGTATTATCTCACTAATTCTACTATCAGTTATTCAAATTAATGGAACAATTCAACATATCTTTACTTCACTTCTATCTGCTAATCCATATTGAGCTACTCAACTTAAAGCTAGTCATTTCTTCGCCCAAAATCTCCATAGTCTTCTACTTTCAGATAAAACATAATAATCTTCTTCTACCTTTTCTAGTATACCAAAATGTACTCAACTATCATATCATCTAAGTATAACATATTTTCAAATAAATTCTTGTCATTTAATTGTTTTTGTTTGAGTATCTTCTCAAAGTAAATATTTTTCTAATATTTTTTCTATAATCTGTTCTTTCATTTTTTTATTATTTAGTAATTAAAGTTTTAACTATTTTATTATAGTCTCAGTTTCAGTCTCAGTATCAGTTTCAGTCTCAGTATCAGTTTCAGTATCAGTATCAGTTTCAGTTTCAGTGTCAGTCTCAGTATCAGTTTCAGTCTCAGTATCAGTTTCAGTCTCAGTATCAGTTTCAGTATCAGTTTCAGTTTCAGTCTCAGTATCAGTTTCAGTCTCAGTATCAGTTTCAGTCTCAGTATCAGTTTCAGTCTCAGTATCAGTATCAGTATCAGTATCAGTATCAGTATCAGTTTCAGTTTCAGTTTCAATATCAGTATCAGTTTCAGTTTCAGTATATTATTGACATATATTTTATATTATAAATTAAAATTATTTATCTCGCATACTCATTAAATGATATTCTCATTATAGTCATAAAATATTTATACGATACCATTGTTTACTTTTTTCTCCTCAAGTTTCTTTTTTCCATTTCTTCCATTTTTCTGTTTGGGTAATTCATTTTATTCTATTCCCTCATACTTTCATTTCTCAATTATTATATTTCTCAACTATTTCTTCATCAGAGAATCATCATAAAGATGCATAATTCCAATATGTTTTATAAGATATAGGAAGTCATAATTCCTTATATCTATTCATATATGAATTTCTTTTATTCTTATCCATATTTTTAATTTGTTCATCAGTAAATCATTTATTAGAAAGATACCAATACCGTGAGTATGATATTTTTAAATTTAGATTTCTGTATCTACTTCTATAGGTTGTTTTCACGCTACCATTTTTATTTAATAATTAAAGCACCACACTATCATTTTTATTTAATATCTGTAAAATATTCTATCACATCGATATAATCCTTTGGATTTCCAACTCTTCTTGCATACCAACTTCATCAATCCACAGATACTTTTCCACAAGAACAAGTTTTAAAATCATGTCCATTCATACTTCTTATAAAATCTTTACAGTGTACGCACACTGCTCCATTTATAAAAATATCTCAAGCATGGAATTTCTCTCTTGCTTCTTGCGTTACTCATTTACTGAGTAAATACAAATAATCTCTTATTCATCTTTTCTCTGGTGGAGTATCATATATTTCATTTGTCCATTCTCTTTTTTCTTTCATATTATCTTTATAATAAATTAAATTCTTATTTTCAATAACAAACTAAATCTGGCTTATAAAGCTTATCATCATCGTCATCTATCGCCATTTGTTTTACAACTTCTCTGTCATATTCATACCTTTTTCAATTAATATCACAACATCAAGTAAATTTAGCTATTGATAATTGACTATTAATCCATTGTTTATATGGTATTCTTTCTAATTCTTTATTCATACTCTCTATCAAAATTATCATTTAAACATCAAGGACAAACTGGAGGTTCATACTCATAAATTTCAAAACAATTGGTGCAAGTGTATTTTTCCATATCTCTTTATTATAAATTAAAATTATTAAACTACTGGTAGTCAAGTTATCATCATAGGGTTTGTTTTAATAATTTTATATCTATCATTATATATTTTATCCCATTTTTTTTGTATTCTTTTTTTCTTGTGCCACATATATCTTATAAACTTTTTTTCTCTCCTAATTCAATCAATAACTTTCATTCAATACATCATAGATACTCTAAAATCATCATGTTCTCATCTATCTACAATCTTAGGCTTAATTTCTTTTTTAAAAGACTGTAAAATTTCATCATCAAATATTAATATATTTTTCATATCTCTTTGGTTATATTATATAAGTGAGTTATTTAATATACTATTTTTTAAAAAAATAATCATTATATCATTGTGCTCAACTTCAAAATACTGGCTCTCAATTTAATCTCCTCTTTTGGCATTCATTACATACATCAATTTTAAATTTTTCAAAATATGGTGTAGTTGCTCTTCATTCATCTTGTTCAGTTGTCATTATTACATCAACATTTATGTTTTTTATATTACTATTATCTCCAGTATATCAACATAAATCACAACTAATTATTGTTTCTTTACTCATATCTCTTTATTATAAATTAAAATCTATTAACAGCCTTATCTATCAAATACTTCTCTCTCTCACTTACACTTAATTTAAAGTATTCTTCTTTCTCCCTTAGGTCAAGCAGGGAAAAGGTCTTCCTGCGAATATTACCAATATAAGTGTAAGCTGGATTTTCATCATCAATCACTTCTTGTGTTCCATCCTTGAGTTCTTGAACTGTGAATGGAAATAGGTTTTTTAGTTTCATAGTTTTTTTGTTAATAAATATTCTTTTATTTCATTAAAATCTTTCATTTAAAAAATCTTTTATTATTACTACAAATAACATTAAACAAATTATTATCATATTTAGTCATACAAAAAAACTTCATTCATCCACTATAATACATCAGCTTATATATATATTTACTGTTATCAGTAAAAAAAATCAATGTAGCATATTACTTCAATCATCAAATAAATCCCTGATTGTAAATTTTATAATTTTATTCATATTCTCTCTTAATTACATAATAATCCCCACACTGCTCCACTTCTATATCTTTATCAATATCTTCTTTTGACAATATATTACCATGAAATATAATCTTATCTTGTAATTTTAAGTCTTTTACTTTCATAATATTTTTCTAAATATTTAATAATTTTCATCTATCCAATTAAGTAAATTTTTATCTTCTGGTTTTGGTATAATAACTCAATATTTTGTTTCCCATATTTCTCTTATTTGGTTTATAAACCATTTGAATTCTGAAGTATTTAATCATGTAGTAGTTTTTAATTTAAATATACTTTTAATAAGTTCATGAGTTTCTACTTGAAAATATCAATGATGTTCACTAATAATAGGAATAATTACTCACCAATAATATGAATTTTGTGCTAAAGTTCTTACACTTTTTTTTTGTTTTTTAATACATTCATATATATCATTTTCATTTCATTTAGATATATATTCTATAACACTATTTTTCGTTCAAATCATAATCTTTTAAAATAGATTGTAAATTTTTTAAAAATTCATTATTTATATTTTTAATTTCTTCTATATATTCTTCTAAATTATATTCATTATTTTTATCTTTTTTTAATTTATGTGAAAGAAGTAATAATGCACGTTCAAATGTTGAAGGAAATAATATAAAATCTCATTGCATTTCTTCTCATATATTTTTACCTTCTTTTCTTATTACCATTTCTTTTAAAATCCATCCGAATCTATCTTCTTCAATAATATATTTTCAAATTCTTAATTTCATATTTTTTTTAATTATTTTTTAATATTTTTAATAATGGTTGTATTCATTGAGATATTTTTTGTATAATTTCTTTATTTGTAATTTTTTTATTGTATGCAAGAGATATATAACATTGATTTAATCAAGTTCTCAAACCTATTTCTTGTTGACTTTTTCATTTTTCCATTAAAAATCATATATCTTTACTTAATTGTTCTATTTCTGAAGGTAAAACATAATCACTATGGGTTTTTGTAGGACTTTGTCTTGGTACATATTTATTTACTTCTTTTCAAGCTTTTAAATCTTTTAATTTTTTATTTACAGCTTCTACATGTTTTTTAGAAACTATTTTTTTACTACTATATTTAGCAATCATACAATAACTAATTCCTCATAATGCTTCTCATAATCTTTTATGATTACCATATATTTCTCTTAGTTCATTAATAAGTTCTGCAGTTTCATCTATTTTAGCTTTACTAGCTTTTTCCCAAGTAGTATTTTTTCTTTTTTTATAAGTTCTTTTATTCATTAATACAAATGGCTCATTTTTTGTTTCTTTTAATTTTTTTTGAGCTTCTTCAATTTTTTTTATTGTATTATGAATAGCTTTTTGTTTTTTGTTTTTCTTATACTCTTGCACATCCTGGATAAATGTTTTTAGTTTTCTATATAGATATATACCATACTTAATTAAAATGCCTCCCACAATGAATAAACCAATAAATTTTGCAATTGTAATAAGCTCTATAGCTCATATTACGTTAAAAACGTCTCATAATGTTGTCATCTTTCTCTTTTTAGTTAATTATAAATACTTTATTTCTAAAGTTACATCTTGTTCTAAATGAACTCAAGGAACTATAACTCCTTGTTTTAAATCATTTTTGATTTCATTTTTATTTATTTTTGTTATTGTTTTTGTTTCTGTTTTTATATAATCTTTAGGTACTTCATCTTCATTATCAATAATAAGTTTTCAAATACTTGTTTTTTTTCTTACTTGTACTCAATTACTTTCAAATTTATCTATATTAGATTTATTTAAAAGTTCTAATCATTTAGATTTAAGTTCGTTTTCTTTTTCATTAAGTTGTTTTAACATTTCTTCTCATTTCCTAATTCTTATCATAAGCATAGAACTTTCTAATTCATTTTTTAATTTTTCTAAATTTAATTGATATTCTAATTTTTTTGTTTGGATTTCAGATAAATCTCAAACTAATCATAATGTTGTTAATTCTGTCATAATTATATATTAAATATTAAAATGGTGGATTACCTTCTGTTCCTATCATTTCTTTCATTTGTCAATCAATTTTCATATCATAATAATCTTTAACTTGTTTTGCCATATTTAAATCTAAAGTATATTTTTGTTCTATAATTTTTTTAGCATCAAAATAATCTTTATAATTTTCTTTTTCTTTAAATTTTTCAAATATTTGTTGTGTAAACTTAGGTAAAGATTTTTTTGTATTAGAATATTGAGCTGCTTTACCATCATCATCTTCTACTTCCAAATCAAATAAAGCTAATAAATTATAACGTCTATAATATGTAATTTCTGAACCTTTATCTTGTGGTTTTATTCATTCAGACATAAGTATTGAACTTTCTATTTGAGAATTATTTTCAATATCATATATAATAGTTACTACTTCATTATTTATTATTTTATGTATAATAGCTAATTGTAATTTTTCTAATATTGGCCATAATTTTTCTTGTATTTGGTCTAATGTAGCATACTTATAATTATAAGCGTTTGTATTACGTTGAAGTTTTATTCATTTTTGTTTTACTTCAAATAATTTTTGATATAAATTTTTCATATTATTAAATTAAATTATAAAATATGTCATATAATAAATATAAGTCATAATAAGATATATATTTCCATAAGTATTTAGTTAAAAATTATTCTTCATGGTCATAATCCATTCTCTCATCTTGAGCTTTTGAATTATACCATTCATCTATTTTCCTTAATGTATGTCTATTTACTGTTATTTTGTCTTCTATCCTTAAATAACTATCTGTTCATAATTCAATTTTATTTTGAGTTTTTTGAAGTAATTCTAATTCTTCTTTAATAAATTCTTCAAATGCTATAAACTCAATCATTCATGGTTTTATATCTCTCATAATTATTTTTTAGTAATAAATTTTTTACCATACTTACTTAAAAGTATCTTTTGTACTTGTCTCCAAGTATGTTTTCATTCTCCACAAGTTTGTTCTAATCAATATACTTTATCATTAACGAAGGAAATCATACGTTTCCATTCATTTTGAGTTCAATTATCTAATGTATATTGAAACAAATCTTGTATAATTTGATTAGCTTCTAATATATATTCTGATTTTTTCATATATATATTTTAAAATTAAATTAATTGATTTATTTTATCAATTATATGTATATTATACTTATTTTATTGAAAATGTAAAATTATTTTTACTTTTTTTTGTAGTTTTGTTTTAAACTAAACGTTTCTTTAATTTTAAAATAACATTTATTGTATACAATTTTTATACAAAAATAAAAAACTAGTTAATATATCATAGTTCTTTTAATATAAATTGTTGAAGTTTATATTCATCTGTGAGTTGATTATTAAGAAAAACGTTTCAGTCATAGAAGTTTGTTCATTCAAAACGTATTAAATTTGTTCATACATATTCCCATCAATCTGTTTTATTTGTTTTATATAATCTTTCATTGAGCATTGAATAGAAAGCTCTTTGTGATTTCGTAACATTATTTCCTCTTGTTTTGAGTTCAATAATCATAAAGCGTTTAGTTTTATAATTTTGTATGATAGCATCAATATCTTGGATTATTATACCTAAATCACTTGGAGGTAAATTATCATACATCCATTGAGAAAAATATTCTTCATATTTATTGTTTTTCATATCATTTCATTACTAAATTATTAAATTCAATAAAATTATATATTCTTATTTTATTAAATCATATATTTTGTGATATTTTTATTCATTGATTATCTCTAAATAATTTATAGATTATTCATTTTAATCTAAAAATATGTTTCGTTATTTTAGTATTAGTATCAATAATAAATTCAGTTTTTTTATATATATTTTTTATAAATATTTTTACATCATTTATATTAATATCATTATGTAATTGTATAAAATTATATTTATTAACTAATTTTGTTGATATTTTTCTACATATATTATATAATTTTGTGGATAAACTATAGTAAGTACATTTCTTTTTATATTTAGAATTATATACTTTCCAACTTTTTACAAATTTATATTTTTTTAATAATCACATTATTTTTCTATGATTATTTCTATTTAATCATTTAGTTTTATATGTACTCGTTAACATAAAACAATTATTTTGTTCAATACAAAATGAATACATTACTTTAAATAATTCATTTATTCAATATTGTTTATCTTTTCTAAAAAATGTATTTATATCTTTAACTAATTGCATAAAAAAACTAAGTTAATAAATTAATACCAACTTAGTTTTTTAACCTCTATATATTTAAAATCTATTACTTAGCGTCTATCCATAGTGTACTAAGTTGGATAGACTTCAAACACTATGAGGTTTATGTTTTGTGTATCATTAAATGATATTTATATATTAATTAATTATTTTAAAATGTAAAACTTTTTTTTTATTTTTTAAATTTTTAGTTTATTTTAACACTTTTTTATACTTTTTTTATTTTTTTTATTTTACTTTCTGTGAGTTACCACAATAGATATAATTAAGTTTAGTTAATCCGGTTTTTATGTCTTATTTTTAGTTTCCTGATTTTTCATAGACTTAAATTCTATTTTAGGTTTTTCTATTATATTAAATCATGTATTATTAAAAAGTAGTTCATATCATCTTTTTTTAAGAACATCTTCTAATTGTTTTATAGCATTATTGAATTGTTTATTAGTTAGGAGTTGTTTCATTATTCTTTTGTTATTTTAATAAAAAAGTTATTTTCAATAAATTGTTTATAGTTTGTAGTATATTTTAGTATTTCCCATAATTTATCATAATCTTTATCTAATTGTTCATATAAAGATTGTTTCAGTTCTATTTTTATATTTGTTCATTCTTCTAAAATAAGTTGTTTAGCTTTATTAAACATTGGTTCATATATATGCATTGAATTAGCATTATGCCACATACATCATAGTTCTAATTCAGGATAAGTTTCTTTTAAATCTAAATATAAACTTTGATGTACTAAACTAAACCATACAACATCCGCAGTAAATCCATATATAATATCATTACTTCTCATTGAGTTAATACAATGTAATTGATTATCTCTTATAAAAAATTGTTGATAATATGTACATATCACATCTTTTTCAAATAGTTCTTGACATCAATCATGATTATATCTTATAAATGCTTGTCTACTTTCTTTATCTTGTTTTAAACTATTAAGTGCCCATTCGTATTGATTTCATCAATTATTTGTTAAAATATCTCTATAAAATACTAAATATCAATAATTTGAATTTACTAATCAATCTTCATTTTGAATAGTATTCCATAAATTAGCATATTGTCATATATTATCTACTGATAAATCTCATGAAAGATACCATAATAATTCACTTGATATATATTTATATAGAAATTTTCTTGATGGATATTCATATCATACATTAAGTATATCATCTATTTTTACACTAAAATTAAGTAATTCTTTTATATTTTGTCATCTTGGTGCAGAGTCATTTCAATTTTCTAATAAATCTCTTAATATATTTTTATATAAATCTTTCATATTGTAATTTTGTATAAGTATTAAATTTTTGTTCTAAAAGTTCTCTTTGATATTTTATATATTTTGTTCTTAATTTAGGATTATTTTTTAAAAATTTTATCATATTATGTACATCTTCTTTATTCTCAATATACCAATGTTTATTTTCTTCTCAAAATATTTTATATTCTATATCATAATCATAATCAATAAGAATAAGTGTACCACATAAACTTAATTCAATTAATCTATGATGTATACTATTGTTATAATAACTTTCATCTCACGTCATTATAGATACCTTAGAATTATTAATAAGATTATATAATTCATTAAATTGTGTTTTGCTTTTATAAAAGTGATTATCATTATTTAATATTTTATTCCATGGTCATATTAATAAATGATTTCATTCCATATCTTCATAATACTTTTTTATAAATTTATTTCTTGCTCATCAACGAGTAGTTCAATAATAAATAGTATCATAAAGTGGTTCTTCTTTTATTTCTTTATATTCTATTAAATTTCTTACATTTCATATAACAGGTATATAAATAAATTCTTTTACATTTATTCATTGTTCTGAATATATTTCTATCATTTTATCTCTATTATATAAATTTCAACTTAAAAATGTAGAATTTGAAATAATATCTATAGTTTTTTGTTTTTCTAAATTAAATTTATCACAAATCTTATTTATCATTTTAAAACTAAAAGATTTATTTAAATCAAAAACATATGTATAAACTTTATTATTATTAAATCTATTAATAAATTCTATTTGTTTCTTATATTCATTTCACCATAATCATCAAAAATTAATAAAAGGTGTATTGTATATAATAAGTATATCATTTTCATTTATTTTTAAATCTAATTCATTATAATCCAATAAATTATAATGTTTATTTTCTATCTGATATTTATTTCTTGTATTACATATTATTTTTACTTCTTCTCATTCTAAAGAATGTAATATATAGTAAACATCAGGTCTCATTTTATTATAATCTAATAATTGCGTTGTAGGGAATTGGTCTCCTAATGGGATTATATATATCATTATTTTTTTTCGTTATAATGTATAAAATGTAAATTACAAGCCGCATGAATAAGATGAGATAATCAACTTTCTTTATCTACTAATTCTCATTTCTTCCAAGCTAATAAATGTCTCATAGCACTTGCATAGTGGAGTTCTGTATCAACTCAAACCCATGACATAGGTTTATATTTTTCAGCTCACATTCTTAATACTTCTCACATTTGTAATAAAAAATCTGGTTGTATATATTGTAAAGCCGCTTTTCATTCACTATCTTTGAGAGGCTTTGTATTTCATCCATTCATAATGTTCTTGTTGTAATCAAATATATTTACCAAGTTTAAGGTTTGGTGACCTTTTTAGTATTTTACTTTTTTGTTTTCAAAAGTCAAGTTTGTTTATTAATCAATCATTTAACAATTTGTTTATTAATTGTCAAATCTGCATAATAACATCCATTAATTCTTCTTCTATATTCTCTCAATCATTATTTTCTATTCATTCTTGTAATTCTAAAAGTTCTGATATAGTATCTTTAATATATTTTTGATAATCATTCTCTTGATATCAACTATATTGTTCTTTACGTCTTAATAACTCATACAAATTTTTATCTTGTAATTGAGTATACATTTCTCTTGTTTTATTCATAATTATCTATTTCATGTACTTCAAAATCAACCAGAACCTCTCATTGTATTATTTTCTTTTTCAAATTCTTCTTCAGAAATCATTTCAATATCTCATAATACAACTGGTCTTACAATTCACTGAACTATTTTATCTCAAGCTTTTAATTCTATAGGTTCTCAAGCTATTTTTGTAAAATGTATATTAAACTCACCTCTATAATCAGCATCAATTACACAACTTCAAACTTGTAAATTTTTCTTTAAAGCTACTCAACTTTTTTCTTTAAGTGTGAAATCAAATCATGGTTCTATAATACATTTTAATCTTGTCGGTATAAGAATAGTATCTCATACTTTCATTGTAGTTGTTTCAAAATCATTAGGAATATATATATCTATCCCTGATGAATATTCTGTACCTCTTGTAGGTGTTTTTGTATCTCAAATTTTCAAAAATTTTATCATTTTATTAAATTTACTAAATAAATTACTCACTTTTGTTCCCTTCTTGCACTTCCCATATTACAAAAATTTCATTTGTATTTGTATCAGTAACTGATGTAACAATATTTCAAAACATTGATTCAAGATACAAACGTTCATTAGGATTTTTCTTTAAAACAAAATCCTTTGCTCAATCTTCAGAAAAGTATCAAACTATTTTCTCCTCAGTTATATTTACAATTTTATACCTTTTCATATAAAAAATAGTTAAAACATAAAAGTTGAATAGCTTCAACAATTAGATTATAACTATTTTCTTACAAATGTAAAATTATTTTTACTTTTTTTTTATTTTTTAAATACAGTATTACATTTCACTAATTACTTTTTTTCTAATTCTTTAATTATTTTTTTAGCTTGCTCAGCTCAATAACATATTCTAGCTTCTACATTATTACAATTATTTATAGCTTCTATCCATTCTATTTGTTCTATTGATATACTACTAGGACTTTTTAATATTTTTCAAGTTTTACCAATAGGTCTTTGTCTTTTCATTTCTATAAATAATAAAGCTCTTCTTTTTAATATAATACAAAAATCAGGAAATCATTTAGATACTCATAATCTTTTTCTTTTAGCTCATTTATAAATTGAATGTCAATCAGTCTCATTCATTATATTATTAAATTTATATCATTTACTTCTTAACCGATTAGAAAATACTTCTATTTCAAAATCTTCTTTAGGTACCATATTATTTAGCTAATTTATAAAATCAATTATTTTTTCATTTATGTGCTTTCATTTTTTACTTATATGTTTATTCATTCTTAGAGGCATCGTAATTTTTAAGGTATATAACTTATAGTAAATTACATTAAAGTGTCTCTCTCATTGTTTAAATCATGCTCTATCATTATATTTATATCTTACAAATTGTATATTTTCAATACTTGATGTATAGTGAGTTGTTTTTGTACAAGATTTCTATAAAGAAATTGGTAATTTGTATTAAATTTAAAGGCTAATTCTGATAGAGTATATTTATTTTTTTTATATGTGAAGTATTTTTTTGTGATATGATGATTAATTTTGTATTTTTGAAAACTTTTATTATCTCAGAAAAATTGGTAATGTTGTTCATCAAGTTTTTGTCAAAGTTTTTTAAATTTGAGTGTATGTGTTTTTTCTATGTATATCATATCACTTAAATTAAATGCATCTTCTCAAAGTGTTCACATATTAATAGTTTTTTAAAATATATCATTTTTTTCTTGCTTTTGTTATTAAATCAATTCATGGATATTTACTTTGTATTCCATATTTTTTTAATATAAAAGCACATCTTTTTATATCTTTTACTTCTCATTTATATGTTTCTATTAATTTTCAACTTTTATATAATTTTATCATAAATAATTTCAATTTATAAAATATTTTTTCTTGTAATCTCTGATAATTTCATTTGTAACTTCATAAGATAATAATTCTCAATATCACATTTCTTTTAATCTTTTAAAAAATTCTTGTGGTATAATTTTTATTTTACTCATACAATTACAAATTTCAAAATCTTTTGTTACTTTATCAACTTTATGTTTTATTCAATAATTACATATCCAATACCAATTTTTATTATCATGTGTTGGTATTCTTTTATGTTTAAACTCTTTTATAGCTGATACTTTACCATCAAACATAATTTCTCATGTATCAGGGTCAGATATAACCAATGGGTCTGAAAATTTACTATCTTCTAATTTTAACTTCAATGTTACATATTGGTCTTGTGTAATATGAAATTCTCTATTGTCATTTAAAATAACAACTTTAGTTCTTATATTCTTAGTTAATCAAGTCATAATTTAAAAATTAAATAATAATAGTTTTATTTTTTTGTTTATCTCATACTTTATTCCATTTCTTACTATTTCTCATCCATGTTCTAAATCTCAACTTTGGGTCAAATGTTTTTTCTTTCTCCCATCTTTCTTTTTTTCAATTTGGAGATTTTTCTTTCCATTTTTCAACGAAAGCATTACATTCTTCTTTAAATTCTTTTTTTGATAATCAAAATTTATCATATACTTCTTTTATAAAATCTAAACTAAATTCTTTTTTTATATATTCTTCTAATGTTAATTTTTTGGGAGCAACTTCAGTTGTGACTATCTCTATTTCTTTGTTATTGTTATTGTTATTGTTATTGTTATTGTTATTGTTATTGTTATTGTTATTGTTATTGTTATTGTTATTAGCTTGTACTTTGCTTATTTTTTGCTTCTGTTTTGCTTCTGTTTTGCTTTTTTTTTCTATACTTCAATTTTTAAATCGCTTAATATTTGCATCTAATTGAGGTTTAATTAAAGTGAATATAGTTTTAGATATTCATTCTAAATTAGGTTCAATAAAGTCTAATCAATATTTAAATATTGCATTATAAATTTTTCATTGATTCTCTATATCTAATTCTTTTATAGCTTCATAGAAACTTCTATAAAATATTAAACTTTCTCTTTTATTCATAATTTTAAAAATTTAAAAAGCCTAACATTGGTGTGAATGTTAAGCTTTTAAGGTTTAAACCTATAGTTCAGTTATAAACTGACTCACACCTTGTCAATTAATAACTTTAATATATTATCTACTTTTTTTTTAAATAAAAACTTTTTTAAATAAAAATATACTTTTGTTTTAACTAAAACAAAATATAGCATGTTTACAATATATAATTTTATTATATAATTTATCTTCAATAAAAATATATTTTCTTAGCCTTTTCTAAAAACGAACTCTCTGAGTATTTATTATAAAAAAGTGGAAGTTTTCATTTTCTTTCATGGTCATACATCTCTATACATAAAGCACATATTTCAGAAGTTTCATCATCAGCAGGCTCGATAGTTCTGATATTATTCCGAAATAAATTTTTCTTATATCAGTATTGTAATACTTCTAAACTCATTTTTGCAGCAGGTCTTCAATTCGTATCTTTGAAAAGTCCATTTCAATCCCAAATAAGATTATGTCAAACTCATCATTCCCAAGTAGCAAGATAATCTATGTCATTTTTATTAATAATTCAATCCTCAGTGACTTTTTTATACTTTAGGGTTGAATACCCCTTAATTCATAATCAAAATGCTCTCTTGTCATTTTTTGCTAGGTTTGCAATCTGTTGTGTATCTACTTTGAATTTAAGTTTTAGTTTTCTATTTAATGCCCATACAAAAACTTTATATATAACACTAAATACTGCTCATCATTTTTCACTCCAAGCTCAGAGTTTTTCAAAGTACACACATATATCTATAAGTCGAGATGGATGCACAAATATACCATAATTAAATCTTAGTATTAAAAGCAAACTTGTAATAGAACAGGAGTTTCTAGTATAGTAGTTATTATATTGATTCAATTCGTAGTCTTTTAAGTTAATCATTGTTATATCAATTATTTTCTAAAATAGTAAAATATCCATGTTCCTAGTGTAACTCATATATAGAAAATAGAACTCTTTAGTATTCAATTACTTGTTCTTAGGGCTTTATAAAACAAACAGTTAGTCTTCCGGTATCAGCATATTTTAGTTCTAACTAGGAAGTCATGTAGTGCAGCACTAGAAATAGTTTTTGGTTCTACAGGAGCAAACAATACCCATAATATTCTAGGGATGGATGCTCAATCAAACTTAAATCCAACTGGAACAATGTATTTTTCTCAAGTCAAATCATCGTTTTCATAAAAAACTAATTCCTCAGTAGTAATCCAAAGATTTTCTTTAGGTATTGGTCTTATAGCATTAAATTTAGTAAACTGACTCATCTTACTTATATTTAAAATCTCATTTTTTCAATAGTCTATTCACTGACTGCCTTATATTAGCAAGACAATCAATATAATCTGACAATTCTTTTTTTGCAGATTCTATACTCCAATCCATATCCTTTCAGTTTTCTTTTTGTCTTAAAAGCCTATGAATATCTTTTCTAACTTCTTCTATAACAAGTTCTACTCACTGTTCTATTTCAAAAAGTCACTCAAGATTTTCTTTAATTTCTGCTTCTATGGTAGCTGTTTTGATAAGGTCTACTCACATACTGGTTCTTGGTTATTAAGTAAGGTGTACACATAATCCTGATATGTTTTTATATGTTCTACTAAATTTACACACTCACTACAATCTTTATTTTTTTCTTTGATTTTTTCTATACATTTGTCTGTATATATCAAGAGTGGGGCAAAGTCTGTCATTTGCATAATCTATTAATTAAAATCTATTAAATCTTTTTTTAATTTTTCCCATAGTTCATTTGCACCTTTCACACATGATTCGTGCCATTCATCATTTAAAGTTTTAATGTTTGCAATTGTGTCATCAATATCATACATACTACTTGCAGATTTAATATTTTCCTCATTGAAATCTGCAGAAGTTATTTTATCCCCTTTCATAAAAGCAATAGCTGCATATACTGCTTGACCACACTCAAACTTTTTAGTCTCCGCAGCACCTGCACCAGAACCTCCACGTTTTCCTTTAAATTTAAATCTAATAACCGAATTATTAGTTTCTTTTATCTTAATTCCAGCAAATGTAGATCCTGGAACAGAACCAATAACAAAATCAGAAGAACCAAAAGATGGTGGATTATTATCGTCGTTATCACCTTGCTTTAACTTAGCATCTTTAAGTGCCTGAACCATATCTGCACGAGCACTTACCCTATCATCAACTTTAACTAAAATTGTAGTAACCTTTTGACGAGCACTTTCAACTTCAGTATCCAATGATTCAGATACTTTATTTACCGCTAACAATACTTCGGATAAAGTTGCCATAATACTTTTTTGAAGTATTTAGAATGGAGTTAAGCGGACTCGAACCGCTGACATCCTGCTTGCAAAGCAGGCGCTCTACCAACTGAGCTATAACCCCTTGAGATA
>Ga0208019_1000114_pt1 | contig 41105 bp, 53 predicted proteins | sample CB_VirMetaG_5_FD_184540 | JGI IMG/M metagenome (GOLD analysis project Ga0208019, IMG submission 184540) | Freshwater to marine saline gradient viral communities from Chesapeake Bay - CB_1508_1D Viral MetaG (SPAdes) (version 4) | ecosystem: Environmental > Aquatic > Marine > Coastal | place: USA... | reverse complement strand
GCGTGGGCTTTCATCAACCTGTTCGCTTGCCTCATGGAACCAGTGGATGACCCGGCTGCGGTCGGGCCTCTGTTCGCTGGTGTCGAGTGTTGAATCGGAATCATTTATGGAGGCAGCGTAATGCCCACCCCCAAAGTAAAAACCCGGCGCTTACTACTCCCGAAGCACACCCTTAATCGCGTGGAGGCTGAACGATGAGTACGACCGAACAACCAACGCTATTCAACACCGCGCCGACTGGCGACGGAACCGGCAGGACGTATGGCGAGGACAAACCCATCGCCCGGCTATTCACACCTGAGCAGTACGACCGCGACCACCCCGACGTGTGGCAGTTGTTTGTCAAGCTCGCTCGTGAGGCCAAGGACAAAGGTCTGACGCGATTCTCTGCGCGAGCAATCATCCACCGCATCCGATGGGAATACACCATCGACCGAGCGGATAACGACGGCTTCAAAATCAACGACCACATGAGTACCTACTACGCGCACAAGCTGGTTGGCGTTGACCCGCGATTCGCGGACTTTTTTGAGTTTCGATCCACCACCCCCGACAAGGACTCTTGAAATGACCGACCAACAAACACAAATTGACTGGCAGGCCCGCGCGGAAGCTGCGGAGCGACAGGTGCGGGAGGCGAGGGGGTTGCTTGAGGCCGCAACCGTCTTTCTGGACAAGGGCGAGTTTTATCACCAGTGTCTTGAAGCCGGGAATCGCGGCACAAACTTCGACTGCGATGGCTGTGACGCAGCCCTTGCCGCGAAAAACATAAACGCCTACCTCACCACCCCTGCACCCTCACCCGCGCAGGCGACGGATGTGGAGGTGGAGCGGTTGCAGGAGGCGCTAAAGAAAATTGCTTCGGCTAAGCACGGGGATACTTCGTGCAGCTTGCCAGCGCAAGGATATGGGGAGTTAGAGTGCGCTGTTATTGAGGCAGAAGATTATTTAGCAAGGATCGCCTTAGCCGCCCTGGCCCCGCCCGCCGACGCGCAGGGTGAAACAGAAAGTGAGGTGCGGTGATGCTAAAACCCCTCCTTTTTGCCGTGTGTGTGTGTGCCTTTGTTTGCTTTGTCGCGAACGCGGCCTTCAGAGTGGTTGGAAGCGTCGATACCTCCGCGAGACTCACCGAACGCCGAGACATACAGCGCGAGGCCATCGACCACGGCCACGCGCACTACGACCCCCGCGATGGTTCGTTTACTTGGAACGCACCCGACGAGTGCGGGCAACAGGAAAGGCAGGCCGCAGATGAGTAACAACGACGAGCAACTTGATGGAGCTATCCGCACGATTGAAAACGTCGCGGGCTTTACTGAACCCGACACCGGCGTAGGTGATGCGTGGGAAGTCGTCACAGCAAGGCTTGACCAACTCACCCGCCTGCGTGCCATCGTCGAAAAGCTGCCAAAGACGGCTGACGGCGTGCCGATCGTTCCGGGGATGTACGTCTATTGTGCGTTCCGCACAGGCACAATTGACGGTCGCGTAGCAGGCGCTGATTTACTCCGTGTCCGCGTTCAATACGGACACCCGATTGACATAACTGATGGCGGTAATGTAATGGCGGATGAAAGCGACCCGTACACGACGGCGCTGTACTCCACCCGCGCCCTTGCCGAAGCCGCCGCGCGCGATGCGAGGGGGGCGTGAACGTGGCAAGTAATTCACCCACACAACGAACACTCGCATACTTCCGCGACCTTGGATTCAAGGTGCAGGTGGTCGAGCGGTGGTGCCAATACTCCCGCAGGCGCATCGACCTGTTCGGTTGCATCGACATTATCGCGGTGCGTGAGGGTGTTGGCGTGGTCGGTATTCAGGCGTGCGCTGGGTCGAGTCACGCGGCACGCAGGACAAAGGCGCTGGAGCGAGAGGCGTTGCAGGACTGGCTTAAAGCTGGTGGTAGGTTTGAGGTGGTGTCGTGGGCGAAGCGGGGGGCGAGAGGCAAGCGGAAGGTGTGGACGGTGAGGCGAGAAGAACTGACAATAGCCGACCTTTAATTCTACATGGAGATTCTTGAAATGGCTGATTCTGGCGTTCGACGCTGTAGGGGTGGTGGGCATGAGTGTTGGGTAAAGTCGTGTGACGATAGTGAGGTCAAGCACATCATTGCCACCGGCAAAAACCGCGAACTAATTGCGGTTATCGAGCATCTGTCCGCGTGCATCATGTGTGCTGTCCGCTGGAACCATGTTCCGAGTGGCCTATACGCCGAAATATTGAGTCGGATAGCCCCGGAATCGCTAGATCGGCTACAAGAGATTGGGAATGTGAATCTTGATTATGGGTATTTGTATAAACTGGAACGCGCTGATCGTGATCGTCGTATAGAGGCTGAGGTCGAGGATAGGCTTCGCGCAATCAGCCGTCACACCGCAAACGCAATCCAGATACGCCCTGACCCCAAAGCCCCGCCGTACTGGTCAGATGCGTATCCCCCAATCCCCCCACTCCGGCTTCCAGCGACTTGCGATGGCGATGGGCTTCCTGAATCATCTGGTGTTTATTTTGTACGCGACGAGTACGGCGATATTGTTTATGTGGGGCAAAGCATAAACCTCAGTAAGCGGGCGACCCTATCACATCCAAATATTTTTGATGGAGAATGGGTTGGATACCTTGAGTTTCCCGCCGCAACTCTCTTGTACGCCGAGTCTTTTTATATTGGCGTGTCCAGACCACCCCGCAATTTCGGGGCGTTCCAGTCAAGGCTTGCGGAACGAGAAGAATTGGAGGCGGTCGGCCTTTGAATTGATCGTTGCTGCAAAGGTGTAGTTTACTTATGATATTACTGCAAAGCTAAACCCCAAAACAGGTAAGGAACCCGTCATGGCCAAGTCAACCGCCGAAGTCAAACCCGGATACAAAACAACTGAGTTCTGGCTTTCTGTCGCAGCCACCATCGTTTCAGCCCTCGTCGTGAGCGACCACTTCGCAGCAGGGTCGCCACGCGAGAAGATCGCCGCAATCCTCGGCGCGGTGCTTGTGGCGATGGGGTATCAAGTCAACCGCGGCGGGGTGAAGCGGGCGGCAGGTGGGGCATTGGTCATTGCCCTCATGCTCCTACCCTCCCTGTCAATCGTCGGTTGCGCGCCAGCATCAGCAACCAACACAACCCCGCAGGCCGCACGCCAAGCCACCCCGCAGACGGGGCAACAGCGAGCGGGGCAGGGTGATAACAATGTAGCGGCTGCAGCCGGCGGCGCACAGGCGGGTGTGGGTGATAAGCCAAACCGTAGGGCGGGTGATACACCCGGTCAGGCTTCCGTAACATGGTCGGTCGATGAGAATGGCAAGGTCACAGGATCGGCCAGCGGCCCTATCGAAACCCTCATCATCGCTCAAAACGCCGAGTACAGCCCTTCCGCCAGCGCCACAATCAGTGGTTCTACCGAAGGTACAACGCAGGGCCAAACGCAAACCCCTACTCAATCGCCCACCCAAGGCAATACCACCAACCAAACCCCCACGGCAACCGCCAACCCCAACATCCCTGTTGACGTGAACGTGACGCCGGGAAGCGGCGGCTAACCCATGACGCTATCCACCATCGAACGTGAAGCGGTTTGGATTGGCCGAAGTGCCGACTATGCCCTTATGCGCGGGCATGGTGATTATAAGCAGGATCGCAAGTCGGTTATCGTCGTGCTGACGGATGAGGCAACCAACGAGCAGTTACTTTCAGCCATCGACCATGTAGCAAATGTATTGCATGGCAAGCCGAAACCTACCAGCCCGGAGGTCCAAACGTGAACGTCAGCGTACTTGATGGAAAAACCATGATTCCTATTGGTCTTGTCTGTGGCGCGATTATCGTTGCCTTCGGCATAATCAATCCAATAGTGTCAGCAGCAATTGACTCGGCGCGTGACGACGCGACAATTGCAACGAAGATTGATATGACACTAGCGGATCACTCCAAGCGGATAAGCAAGGTCGAGCAGCGGCAGGAGTACATCTACAACGCCACGATCCGCATTGAAACACGCCTCGGCACGCTTCCAGATGCAATGACGAAGTAGCTTCTTACTTCACCCCATACAGCTTAAACACACCCGACTCCACATTCCCGCTTGAAAACAGGAACTGGATGCCGGTGATTGCAACTGCGGTGAGGTACGCGCCACCAAACGAGAGGATCAGGGGTGTGCCTGCACCTTGGATGCAGAAGGTTTGACCCTCGGCGAACTGGAATGTAGTTGTGCCGGCGGGGTTGTGGATGCGAGCCACACCAGATAGACCTTCGGACGTATCGCTACCCACGGTGTACGTCGCGTGAGAGAGCGATATGGCGGTGTCTGCGGTGTCAGTGCCATTTCGTGCTGTACCATCACCACCCGTAACAGCCCATGCGTAGTCAGATGCACCAGACTTCCACGTACTGCCCGCGTCATCTGAAAACCGCATAAGCAACTGCACCGCGTCAGTCGCGGGTACGACGTTACTGAGGACAACGAGGTACGTCCTGTACGTCGAACTTATGCCAGTGGCGAAGTCGATCGTGGCGGTGTTGGATGCCGTGACGGTTTCGATGAGGACAAGGCTTGCGCCCTGCGCGCCAGTCAACCCCGTGATCTGCGAACCGTCCGCAGCCGGGTAGCCCGTGGCGTCCATAACGGGTACGTTTCCATTGGCCACGCCCGTATCCACCAGCGAGGCAGAGCCGAGATCGCTGTTGAGGGGTACGTCGCCAGCGTCGGTCCCCGTATCAACCACCGCCGCCGTACCAAGCCCAAGCGAAGTCCGGGCTTGCGTTGCTGTTTCCACAGCCCACGCATCACTTGCCGCAACGAGGAACTTATCATCACCAGTAACCGTAGGCAGGTTGCCGCCACTCACTTCCGCAGCCTGCAACTGCTGCAACGTTACGTAGTCCGTAGCCGCTGTTGCGTCCGCGCCATTTGTGATGCGTTTGGAGTCGGCATCCCATGCGCTGAGGTCAGTGGCCGAGAGGGACATGAGTTGTGTCGCACCAACGTAGAAAGCCGCACCACCAGTCCTGGTGAAAGCCTGCTGCGCCAGCATCGTGAGCCGGTCGAGGGCTTGCTCATGCGTCTCGGCGGGGAAGTCGTCATTCTCCACGTAGTCCACACCCTGGGTAGGCGTCACCCACCTGTCGATGTGGATCGTCTCGCCAGAGGCGGGGGCGGTGAGCATCGTGACCGTACCGCCCGCCAGATTGCCAGCGCCCGTCACGGTGTAATGGGTGGTGAGGGTCTTGATCGTGGGTACGCTTGTGGAGTCCACCACCACGTAAACCACCAAGTCGCCGTCGGCGAGGAAGTAGTACGGGACGGAAAACGCCACGGTCGCGCCATCGCCTGCGTAGCTGACGGTACTTGTGGAACTGGCAACGGTCATGTTAAATCTCCAAATCAATCAAGGGTCGCGTTTTGCCTGCGCTTCGCGGCGTTGGTGTCTTTTTCTCTTACGTGTTTGTAAACCTTCATGCCTTCACGGATCGGGTAAAGCGGAACATTGCCAACCCAGATGGCAGCAAGGTCGGCTGACAAGATTACAATCTTGGGTAGCATATCTTCGATATCTTCTTCGCGCTGCATACTGTCAATCAAGCCCCGTGCGCGTTCCTGTGCTCCCTCGATAAAGGAGATGTGCGGCGATACTGCTGGTGCGTGGCTCTGGCTACCGCGAAAGACGAGAGCGCTTAATATCGTTGCCGCCATATCGCCGAACAGCACATTGCTTGCCGCTGTTTCCGCAACCCGCTGCGCCAACGCCTTTAGCCGATCTTCCTTCTCATCTTCATTATCCCAGTCGAAAAGGCTGGCAATGCTGGCGACGGTGATAGACGATAGGACGAAAACGTTGGTCATCGTCGCAACCCACCTACGCCTTGACATTTGCCCCCTGGACATCTGAATCGTCGAACGTATCGCAATGTCAATGTGCTTCGACCGCTGCGAACGGAAGGCGTTTACGATCTTGGCTGATCCATGCGCCCGTGACTCAAGAGCCAACCCGCTGACATGCAATGGGTCAAACGTCGGTTGTGTTCGGCGAACAACACGGTTGGCAATTTCCGCAACGCGGGCAAAGTATTCATCACCGTTGATCTTCCCCGTTTCTTTTGTCGCCTGAAACTCTGCCGCTTTCCAGATGGTTCGGATTGCCGCCGCGTCAACTGCGTGAATCCATGCGAATCCAATTTGGCGTTTGGGATGCACGCCATGCAAACCCACGTCGCTGTCCGCACCTTCATGCACCAGATACTGACCGCTGGCCGCAGCACGAGCGCGAAGTGGAGGGGAATAACGGTTGATGCGATCATCAATCCTCTTGTCGGCTATCGCGCCTGTGGCGATTGCCCTCGACAAATAAATCGAACTGATTTCAGACTCAGCCGCAGCGATTGACGAATACTGGTATGCGGCGATTCTCGGATTAACGATCAGGAGTGAACTGGTTATGTTATTGGCGACAAACCGCACCGCCGGCTCCCAAAACGACAGATTCTTTTTCGCTCCGATGTTATGTTCAGCGAGCGTGTCGAACGTCATAAGGACTCGCCTCACAAGACGCTGCCCACGCTTCACGTTGTTCAGTTCGGGCGATATGGATTCGAGAAGTCGCGTAGCGGTATCAATCGCCTCAGACATATGCGCGACGGCAGTAGTCTTTCGAGCATGATTCTCCGTTGACATTACGAACGAGCCGATAATGACAGGGCCAGCCGGTCCACTACGCCTCTGGATAACGCTGGCCTGTTCCAGCATCCTTACATCCATGAGTTTTGACGACCCGAACGGGATCGGATCACCATCTTTGAGGGATGCACGCGGGAAATAGGTGTCGTCTTTTGTAATATCTCGTCCGAGATTTGCAAGCGACCAATCAGCGATGAGCTTCTTTAGCGGCCCGTTCATATACTCGACAACCTTCCTGACATACCCACGCTCTGCTTCGGTCAGGAAGGATGTGTCAGACATAATGGTGGCGATATCTTGATCGCTCAGGTGAATCGTGCGGGTCTTATCTTGGCCCTCGATTACGATGCCCGTACCTCGCTTCACCTCGCCCGCTTCATTCTCGGTGTCCACAACAGCGGCCATCGTGCTTTTATCAAGGAGCGTTGCAAATAGGTGCATCCTCTGGTCAAGGTCCAGCTTTACCTTCTGATCGCCAAACTTCTGCGTCTGCACACTTGATCCGGGAAACCTGAGCCGCGTCCACCGCTTGTAAAGATTGCCAGTAGTTTTGTTAATCCTCGCCCACGCAGGCGTACCCGGAGCCATGCCCGCAGACTTCAAAGCGCTGATGATGAAGTCTTGGAACTTGGCAAGGTCCGCCTCTTGTGCGTCCTGTCCGGCGACGACGTTTTCGTAGATAACTTTGCGGAAGGTTTCGCCAACCATGATGCCGAGCGTATCCATCGTGGCGTGCGATTCCACGCTCGCAACAGCGTCGAGTATCTTCGTACCCCTTAAAGACTCAAGCCTATCGTCGGACGGGTCAACCTTCCGCTTTTTGAGTTTGCTGATTTCGGCAATGAGGGCTTTTTTGAGTTTTTGAAGTTCTACCTTTTTCCCAAGAATGATCGCCCTTTGCTCTCGGTCGTTCGCCGCAACCAACTCGGCAAGGCCGTTGGCAAGTTCCGTCATGCCATCCGTACTGCCGTCCTTGGTGTCATAGGCTTCAACCTTTTCCAGAAGTTCCTCGACCGCCTTCTTTCGCTCTGGCGTGAGCATGGTTTTGGGCTTGGCCGACTTTGCCGCAGTTTTCATCTGGCTTACCGCGTCCTTGCGGGCCAGCGTTTCAAGTTTCCCCTGAATCTTCTCAATCGCCCTCTCTAATCCGGGCCGAGTCTTGATATCCCTCACATCCTTGAGCATCTCACCTTGAATCTCTTTGGGGAGTAGGCGCTCGGTGATATCCACAAGTTCAGCGCGAAGTCCGTTCAGCCGAGCCTCACGATCTTTCGCAAACCGCTTGACCTCGTTAATAGCCGCTTTTGCTTTCGCACGCTCTGTTTTGCGTGTGGCGAGCTCCACCTGACGCGCCGTTGTCTGTTGCCGGGACAGAGAGGCCCGTAGAGCCTGCCTGTCTGTAATCGTGGCTCTTTCCTTGGATGGAACTATGCCGAGCCTACGGAGCGTGTCTGTGGGCTTTTCGCTGAGGCGTGGTGAACGCTGCTCGTCTGCGGCGGCTTGCCCCTTGTCGGCCCGCTTCTTTTCAGAGATGTTCAGCTTTGGTTTTACCGACTCATCAGCAGCGGCAGCGGCTTCATCAGCGGCAATACCAACCTCAATCCGCTCAAGGATGAACTGCCAATTAGACCTGTCGTCATCGGTCAGGCGATCTTCGAGGGGTACATCCGAACCTTCCGCCCTGTCCGCTTCATCCTGCTCAAGCAATTCCTCAATTTTGGCAGAGGATTCTCGCTTTTCCTCGATGGACATGCCTTCGATAGCTTCGGTTACATCAACCTCGGTCGTGGTGTCGGCGGCGGTATCTGGCGCAGACTCATTCAGCGCATCAGAGATATTTTGTTCGATGTCTTTGGAGGCGTCAGCGTCACCACCCGAAAACGTGGTGACGGAAGCGCCAACGCCACCGCCAAGACCACCTGCAAGTGTTGACTCAAAAGCACCACGCGGGGTTATGCCGTGATCGAGCCCGGCGACAAGGCGCGTCACGCCCTCCAAAAACATCTGCGAATCTTCTTCGAACATTTCGCCCGCGCCACCGCGAAGCACGCGGTTGGTGAAAGCCCAAAAACCCTTACCTGGAACCTCAGTGAACTGATGGGGCAAGATGCCGCGTTCCAGCACACCTGCGATAATGCCATACGCAACAGCGCCACGACCCGCAACAATCTCGGCTTCCTCTTTCGGAACGCCCTTTTCGATAAGATCGTCGCGCATAGACTTGTACGTGCCACCCATTTCAGAGGCGGTGGTCATTGCGGCAGCAACGGCGAAGCCAAATTGCCTTGCCGCCTGCTGCGACATACCGGGTACGGCGGCAGCTTTTGACATGCCACCACCAATCAGTATCGACATGGCGGTGCTTGTAATAAGTTCGGGCGCTTGGTTCTGCCACCATTCAGGGCTTTCCATCGCCTCTTTTACGGAATCCCACCCTTGGCCTTCAATCACCGAAGCGGGGTCGGGCGCAAGGTGGCGAGACTCACGGATGCTGCTGTACAGATCAGCCCGCTTGTTGGAAGTGTCGCGTATATAGCTAAGGACCGGCTCAACAAAAAGCCGCAAGGCAGAACTGATCCTGTTGATCGGGGTTTCCCGTGGGTCGTCCCGAATCATCCGGGCTATCGCAAGATCGGCCTCACTCCCACCACGACTTACTGCTGATGCTGCGGCTGCTGGCTGTCGGGCCATGCCCTCAATAAAACCAATCGTGCCGCGAGCAACGCCACGCGAGATGCCGCCCATAGCGCCAACCGACTCCTGCTTTCGATACCGACGTATCATGTCCTGCTCGATGGGAAGCGGGGGATCGGTGGGCTTTGGCTCGGCTTCCTGCGCAGACGCCGGCTTTTGGCCAAGAGCTTTTGCAAAAATATCAAGTTCGGTTTGGCTGGTTGTGGCTTGGGTCATCGTATCCAACCGTATTCAGCGAGTATCGGTCTAAGGTATTCTTCAAGCTCTGCCACATCTTCTTCATTGTCAAGGTTTGGCTGTCGGCCATGTCCGCCCAAAGACGAGAACTTCTCTTTCGCAAGTTCCATCATCCCGCTAACAATAGAAGCGTCAACATTCTGCGGTGTTTTGTCACCGTACTCCGGTTGCCAGTAAAGCTGAGCGTTCGGCATACCGTCCGTTTTGGAGATATGCTTTTGAAATTTTCGCTCGATTTCTTCAAACCCGTCATCGCCACGACGTAGGACGTTGTTTGGAGATGCAGTCGCCACATTCCACTCCATCGCAGCGGCAAGGTTTCCGTCGCCGTCGAAGAATGGCACTTGAGTCCTGATACCCTCCCGGTACGAAAGCCAGGGGCGGTCGTCTAATCCATCCCTGACATATTGAGTTAGCCAATTTGGCGCGTCGCTAATCTCCGCAATCGAAGCCTCAAGCCTCGCCACACCAACTTCGTCTGGTGCAGCGGAAGTGCCGACGCCGAACAACTCAGCCCTTGCAGGCACGTTTTGCCCCGTGGCATTTTGTAGGATCAGGAAGTTACCGAGGAACGCGGTGGCGTCACTGGTCGCCTTTGAAATAGCTTCCTCTGTAATCTCTGCGCTTTGGCCAGTTTGATCTATCAACGCCAGCGTAAACCTCGCACCAAACTCTTTCTTTTGCTCGTACAAGAGCATCGTAATGTCTCTGCCGTAGGCGTTCTTTACTGCGGACAAGACGTTGATCGCGTTGCCGCCGTTCAATTTCTCAACGCCGGTCGATAAGAGTGCCGCCGATTTCTCAGAAATTGACGCGGCTTGCGGGGTGACCAGCTTATCGAGAACCGCACTAATCGCTTTCGGGTCTTTCATGTTTCGCGTGAGATAGAAAGCATCCTCTGCGAGTTTTCGGTTTTCATTTTCGCGCAACAGTTGACGCGCCTGATTGTGGTTTTTTTCATCAATCGCGTGCATAACAGACGCGAAGCCTGGGAGGTCCGCGCCGCCCCGCGTCCGGTCGTTTAATTCTCGCATGAGTGCTGGCGATTGGCGAAGCCCCGCCTCGGCGGTATCTGCGGCTACGGACTCAACGCTCTCACCCCTTGCCACACGCATCCTGAAAAACTTATCAAGAACATCGCTCGTAATTGGAATACCGTCGATCGACTCGCCCTTTTGCATACGGGTGTCAAGTTCCATCGCCAGGTCGTCCGACTCCTGCGACCGCTTCACTACCGCTTCGTATGTCTTGCGATGTTTGTTGACTTCGTTGCGAGCGTCAGCCGTGGTAGGCATTGCATCGACGATTGCCTCGAATCGGGGACCGTCGCCGTCTGCCGCAGCGTCCTCAAGTTCGGGAGTAAGCACTTCGATCAGCACTTCGTTTCGTGTTCCGGCATCAGAGAGGATGCGCATTTCTGCGTCGAACATTTGCATCGACTCATTGAAGTCCTCGGCGGCGAACTTCTTGGCAGAGAACACATGGCTCAATCGCTGTCGAAGGTCGTTGGTGGCAGCACCGACCGCGTGTTCAGAGACGGAATCAAGACCCTTCTTAGCCGCGTCCTTCACGCTGCGGATATCATGCCCGCTCAAATACTTCATGCCCTCGTCGCTCGATGCAAGGGCTTCCGCCGATTCATATTGGCCTGTGTCGAATAGAAAATCAATCTTGGCGCGTAGCAGCTTGGGCTTAATGCTTTTTCGCAGATCATCCACCACATCCTTGCCAACCTGCCCCTCAATCAGCGACAGGTGTTCATCGACCATTTTGGCGGCGTCGTCGTATCGCATCGTGTCGTCTTTGCCAAGACGGTCGGCCAACTGCAATCCACTTTCCTTTACCGTGTCGATGCTTTCCTTGACAACTCTGCCTGCCGATTCGCGGCGAATGCCAATCTCACGCCGCTTTGCTTGGTCAGCGAAGCGGTTGATCATTGCGTCCCGCAACTCTCGATCTTCAAGATTGTCCAAACCCTCGATAAATGAGCCGATTTGCTGGCTGTAAACCGAAGATGCCTGCGATGGGTCTGCCTCTTGCGATGCCGCCCACGCAGCGTCGTCCGCTTCGAGGAATTGAAGTTGCAGTTTGGCAGCGGCGTTTGCCTGCTGCGTCTTTTTGATACTGAGCGCAAACCGCTCTCCCGCATTCCCAAGCTGTGCGATACCCTGGCCAAGAGCGACGCCAGCCTGCCCCGTGTTCACATTGGTCTGAATGTCAGCAACGATAGGAACACGACCAGGCGCGTGAGAGGTTGACGATGCAAATGCGGGGATTCTGGCCATTAGTAAAGGCTTCCGTGTTGGGCCTCTGGAACATAAAAGTCTGATGACGTACCCGGCGATTTCTTAAATGCCCCTGCCTGCGCGCTGCCAAGGAGTGAAGTGCCAACACCCGCAGCGCCGCCGATAAGTGAGCCGATGGCTGACGATCTATTGGAGTCGGCCTGATTCTCGAAGTTACGTGACCTGACCGCACCACCGTATCGAACGGCCAGAGCGTCCAGTTCCGCCTCCATCGCCTGATCGCCAAGCACTTCCAGCGGCGTCCCTGTTGCCTGCACACCTGCTGCGCCGTAGGCCGCACGAATCGACCCCATGCGTCGGGCGCGGTCACGACGTAGGCGTTGCTCCTCAGCCCGCGCCGCCGCACTTGCAGCGTCCGCGTTCGACTCGGCTACCTTGGCTTGCTGCTGATAAGCGGAGTAGGAAGCGATGGCGCTAATGCCGGTTCCTGCCGCTGCCGCAATCGCAAATATTGTCACTGGAGCCATATCAAACCCTCGCATACATCTGGTAATCTGTACCGTCAGGGCCGAAGCGACTCATTCGCCCCTCAGCCTTAAATCCCAACATCTTCGCCCACCGATGGCCGGCGTCAAAGTTTTGTTTGACCGTCGTTTCAATCCTGACGATGCCCGCGTTCTCAAGGAAATCAGACACCCGGCGGTGAATCCAAAGCATTTCCGTTCGGCTGACGGGGCATCCCATGAGTAGCCACGCCTCGGCGCGTGTCTGCCAATGGCGAACGATGCCAGAGCAAACGATAATCCTGCCGTCGTGCCTGCCGGTGAAGCAATCGCCGCCGCTTGCCGCCGCCTCCCACACTTTCGGGTCGCTCGGAACCTCCATGTAGGATTGCAACTGAATCTCACCTGCGTCGCTTGGCTCGAATTGTCGAAGGTCAAACTCCGCCAAGGTCAAACTCCCATACGATTGAAAGAACGGTCATTGGTAACGGCTGATCTTGCGTCAAGGTCAACATCACCCCTCGGCTCATTGATGAGTTTGGGGCAACCGTCTTATATCCAGAGAACAACGGCGTTCCAGCGTCCATCGGGTCGTCAGAACTCCTGAACTTAATGATATCGAGTGTTTCTGCCGTGTCACCAATCTTGGCGCCAATGGTTTCAAAGAAACGGATTGACGCCTTGTAGACTCGGCCAATCTTACCGCGTGAATCCATCACCGTTGACTCAGGGTGAATCGGCATTGATTGAAGCGTCGATGTGTAGGGCAAGCCGACCTGCACAGTGGAGTAGGTGTCCTTTAACGTGATACTTCCGCTGCTCACGGTTCGGGCAGGGTGAACCGCACCATCGGCAAGGATTGTCACAGACTCGCCTTCAAGGTGGTCAAGGCCGGTGATCGTGTCCGTCGCGGTACTGTCGTAGGTCAGGGAACTATCAACGAAAATCGCATCGTCAACGTCGGAGGCCACGCCGTCGAAGTCGGACGTGAGGTATTCGACGTATCGAACCGTCGCCCCGTTAATCGTCCGCTTCACGATCATCCACAACTGATCTTCGTTGCCTTCGCGGATCGAAACGATCGACTCTACCGCCGGCTGCGATGCTCCCGTCAAAGTCCCACCGATGACGTGGCGATGCCACCCCACAACCTCTTGCTCTCGCTCGTAGGTCATGCCGAGTAGTTGGCCGTCCGCACGCGCAAGCCACAACACGCTGTTTGGCTCATGCTGATAAGCCGAGTCAACCACGCCTCCGGTAGTGATATGCTCGGAAAGGATGGTCATGTCGGGTGCGATGAACTGATCGGCGTCGAAGCTGAACGCCAGTTCACGCACCACCTGATCCCCGCGTTGGACCATGAGAATTGAGGGGCCGACTTCATGCGACCTGATCGTGTCGCTGACGCCGTAGCTGCTCTGCTTAAACACCGCGAAGTTGGTCGGGCTGATCGGGTCGAAAGCGGCGGTGGACTTACCCACCCACGGGCCACCCTGCGTACCGATCAAAATGCCGCGTGCGTTGCTGCTCAAGGACCGGATGGCGTTCACCTGGTTGGCGCTGATCGTGTACGTGACAGCATCATCGTCGGCCACCGTACCATCCGTCTGCGAGGGCTGGAAGTTGACGAAATCACCCACCACCGAACCCCACAGGGTTTGCGGGTGGTTGTCGCTGCCGCCGAAGTAGAGGCGTTCCTGGTGGAAGCTGCACACCCACGGCCAGCTTGTGGTGTCAGACCATGTTCCAAGTCGCCACTCGGTTTTCCCCGTTGTCCCGCCAAAGTTCTCCGCAATATCAACCACCACCACCGTCGATGAGGTTCGGGACGTGATCTGCGCTGCACCCCACGTCGAGGTGTGCTTAATCCTGATCCATCGGCCAACATCGGTTGTCTTGAACCCATCGCCCCCATTGATGCCCGTCGTGGCTGACGCGGTGATATTCACGCCCGTTCCAGAGGTCGCGGCAGGTGTCAGGGTGGTGGTTGTGAGGTTCACATCGAGGTATGGGCCATCGGTGAAGTCAAACTCCGCCAACTCCCAATCCGTGTCACCGTTCCTGCGAAGTTCACGCGGGGAATAGTCGGGGTGGCAGAGGTAGAGGATATCCGCGCTCTGTGTGTACTTGATTTCGGCGAGTTCGGCGGAAGTCCATGGACTACTGATTTCATAGGGGGCAACCACAGTCCCGCCACTCGAATAAGAGCCGGGGTCGGACGCTACCGCGTATTCGATCGTCGTTGAGGTTACGGCGGTGATAACCTTCGTACCGTTGTAGCCTGACGGGTCAATACTGGCGACTGTGACGGTCGTACCGACGAGCATCGTGTGCGCGGCAGATACAGTCACCGTTGCCGTACCACCGCTCCACGTCGCTCCTGTGACCGTGTGAGACTTTGTGAGTTGCCCGCTGCTGCGGTAGAAGCGAATCGTCTGATCGCCAAACTCAAGAACGTAGGTCTGATCGACAGAATACTCAAAGCCAATCAGCCGTGTGGTGTCGGACGAATCCCTCACTTCGCTGACGTACTTCGTACCCGGACGACGCATTGCCCCGCCATGCTTCTGACAGATGATATTTTCAACCGTCTTGGCCCCGCTTTGAACCTTGGCAATGTCAGTACGACCGAACAGCCGGGGCGATAGTTCGCCAGCGGTGAAGTTCGTTTGTACTTTCGTTGATCGCGTCAAGGTTAAACCTCAGAGATTGCTCGATAGTTCGAGTCTTGGCCATGTCGTGCATCGAGCCACGTGCTGCTTGTGATCTGGTCGATACCTGATTCGCGGGAGTCGGCGTACTGCGCCTCCTGAATCTTCTCGTTGGCCATTTCAGCCATTGCTCTTGCCATTGTCTCACTACCGCCGATGGATTTGGCAATCTCCGACGCGAGTTGAGCCGAAATCGCCTCTGTGAGAAGCGAATCCATAGCAGATACGTCGGTGATTTTGTAGATGTAAATGATCTTCGCCGGGTTCACATTCGTCAGGAACTTGCGCCCCTCGACCTTGTACGGCTCGTCCAACTCTTGAAGTTGCACCACGCGGAGGAAATCAGCAGGGAGTTGGTAAGCGTAGGTGTAGCCGAAAGCAGGTACGTCCGTTCCGGCCAAAACTGCGCCAAGGTCAACCCGCTTCGTAGCGCAGTTCCAAGGGTGGCGGCGGAGAATGGCGTCGCGGACGGAGGCGTAGCGGTGGTTGCACACCCTGGCAGACTTGGTTTCGTCCGTCAAGGAGGCGATTGTGGACTCACCAACCATAATCAAGGCCGCATTTGCAATATCGACTTCACTGGACGCCATGTGCCGCCTCCAATCTTGATAAGAGTATAACGCATGAGGAGCAAAAAAAAGACCCCCGACCATTTAACAGGCCGGGGGTCGAGCAGAAAACAGGAATCTTTCGACCCGCTGGATCAATCGACCGTGTATTCAACGATCATGGTCACATCGCCTGCTGCCGCGGTTGCAGCGACAGTCTCGATCGTGATTGCGATGTCGAGCAAGCCGCCCGGATCGGTGGTGAGAACGGCGTCGCCGTCTTGCCACACCTTGTTAGCGACTTCGTTGATGTTGCGAGCCTCGAACATGAGTTCGACGCCGGCGGTGTTGGCCGACTGCAACGTGGTGATGAGCGACGCATAGCAATCGCGGTCTGCGACCGTACCATCGGGCTTATAGAGGCCCACGTCGGCGACCAACGTCGGCGTGGTGTGTGCGTCGAGGTCGTCGTTAAAGAGCCTGATGCTCTGGATGACGGCGTTCGACGGGACACGAGCCATCACGATGATATCGTCATCGTCAATGTCGCCTGTGCCGAGCGCGATGGTGCTTTTGACCGTTCGGACGCGCCCGCCTTGGACGGAAACAGAGTTCGGTACGGGCGGGTTGGCGACCAAGTTGGTCACTGTGTCTGAGTAAGTGGTTCCCATTGGGGATTGCCTTTCTGAACGGGGTTAATGTGCCTCATACGAGTAAGCGGGGTTCAGTCGAACGGGTCTTACGACTCATCGCAACTGATTTGGACGACGTATTCCTCTTGCAGTCGGACAGCGCCGAACGACATGCAGAGGTAGGCGTACCACGAAAAGCGCTTGTCGGCGCGTTCCGCGACGCGGGCGGTAACATCCATGCCGACGCCCAACTTCACGCCGTTACGATGCCATGCGAGGCATTGACGGGTCGTGCTTGATGCGGGCAGGATGCCGGACGAAATCCGGTGGAAGTTGAAGCCGAGGTATTGGTTGATTTCACCATTGACCAAGGCTTTGACCGTGTTGTAGTCCGAGCTTGTGACTTCGGGGTCTTGCAACAGATCGTGGAGTTGGGTTGCGGTGACCGCGATGTGGCGGTTGCCGTCATCTTCCGGCACTTCATCATCGTCCATGATCGCCTTGGCGCGACGAAGTTTGCCGACCGTGAGGCCGCTGTTCGCAGCCGAGCCGGTTTCAACGTAGTTGATGGCAACCTTGTTGGCCGTGGCGAGGGTGTTGGCCGTTGCCCCGGTGTGGCCGGAGTAGGCCGTGCCATTCATGGCGGTGAGGATGATGCTGTCGAGTGACCGACCGAAAGCCATGCGTGCGTTGGTGACGTAGGGGTTGGTCGGGTCGATGAGGGTGCGAACACGGTCGAGTTTGTCGATCATGTCGCCCCACTCCTTGTCCTGCAACACGCATTTCCTGCGGTCATGCGGCGTACTGACGAGGGGGGAGTCGCCGTGACGGCTCGCAACGTCTTGAACTTCGGTAGCACCGATCTGTTCAAACCATGCGGTATCGCCGGTGACGGATTCTTCCATCACGTAGGGGCGGATTTTGGAACCGCCAGCTTGGAGTTTGAGGTCAACGGCAGATTTGAACTGCTCGACGAAGGCTGTGGTAATTTCAAAAGACACTGTGAGTTTCCTTTCACGAAACAACGGGGGATTCCGTATGCTTCGGAAGGGCTACCCACACAAACGATGTGGACACTTCCTGTCGTTTTACACCCGGTCGGTGACGCCCTTTCGCGTGGTCAGGCAGGCCCGAAGGTTATCCGCCGCCACCACTATAACTGACACTAAATCTCAAAGTCAAGCGCTAGTTTTCAGGATAAGCCTGCTCGTAGAGTGCTTGGCGTCGTTTCACGGCTGCTGCATGGCCGGGGTGGTTGTCTTGGGTGAGCGCCTTTGTGAACTCCGCATCCATGCCGAGATTGGCCAATTCCGCCTGCGCCTCCGCCGGCGACTTGTCGAAACTCTGCTTTTTGCCGCCCCCGATAACCTCATCTTCGGAGATTGCGCGACCGATCTTCGCCATTGCCTTCACGACGGCAGGGTGATTGGAGAGGCCCGCGCCATCAAGAGCCTGTAAAAGCTCATCGCCGCCAAACTCCTTCACCGCTGATTGAGCAAGGGCGATATTCTGGTCGAACGCCTTACCCCATTCTTTACGAAGGGATTGCTCGGCTTCTGTCCGCTGCTGCTCAATCGTGGACGAGATTGATGCTTGACCGTCCGCGATCTGCTGCGCGTAGGCGCGGTAGAGTTTCGCCGCCTGCGTCTTGCTGAGGCCGAGGTCGTGTGCGATTTCGCCGATCTTACCCTTGTCCGCGTCGGCAATTTCCACACCTTCCGGTAGGTTTTCGGTTGGCCACTCGTATTTGTCGGCTGATTCGGGGCGACCGAGTTTGGCGTAGAAGGCGTCGATTTCCTCTTGCGGCGCGTCACGACCGGGGATCACAACCTTGTCGGCACCGACGAGTTTTTGCGCGTGAACATAGCCCTTTGCAAGCCCCTGCACATCCTTGATCGAGGCCAAGGACGGATCGGCTTTCAGGTCATCGGGAAGTGAGTCGCGCCAGTCGGTGGTTTCCGTAGTTGAAACCGTAGATTCCGTGGATTCGCTGGTTTCGGTTGCTTCTGCGGTCGTTGATTCTTCGCTCATTATGTGATTTCCTGTTTTGCGTAGGTGTATCCGTAACTCTCTGCCATGCTCATTATGCCATCTGACAGGCTTTCGTCAATCTTCTTGAGTATTTCCCACGAAACCTCCGGCACGCCTGCCTTGGGCCTTGTGTTGATATTCAGGGGCAACCTGAGGATGCGGGGGCGTGTTCCACGTGGAACATCGAATATGTTGCACAGGTTGTCATACACCGCACTCCCGAACTTCAAGTCCTCGACGCGGTAGGTCCACGACGCTTTGCTCGCCATCAGGTGGTTAAACCTCATGTAGACGGATGCGGCACGATGGACCTTGCGGAGTTCTTCGTTCGGGTGCAGCTTCGGAGCGCCCACCACCGATTCGATTCGACTGAAAATCCCGTTTTTCAGGGTGAGCATGGAACGGATGCAGGCAATGGGTTCGCGGACCTGGTGTAGCCTGCGCGTGAACTTCCCACGATACTTCGGTCTGTCAAGGAACTCGTACCAATTGCACCCGATCATCCCCCGCTCTCCCACCTTCTCATGCCCCACGTCAACACCGAGCGCGTTGAGTAGGTTCGAGGTGTAGGTGGTTCCAGATCGACCGCTGGATAGTATGCAGATCATACAAACTTCCTTGGTAGTGAACGGTATAGCGGATCACCGCCGAGGGACAGATAAACCGTCGCTGTCACAGTGTCGTCGCCGTCATTCCCGTTCGCATCCGTCACGGTGAGGCGGAGGGTGTAATCGCCTACGGTATCAAAGCTGACGGTTGGTGCTTCTACACTGGTGGCGCTGAATGTCACGGTCGCGCCCATCGGCTCACTCACCACTTCCCACAAGTATGTCGTGATCGCCGACCCGCCCTCAAGAACCGTTGGCCTCATTGTGTAGTCGAGGTCGATTATGGTGTCGATGTGGCGTCCGGCATCGACGGTGGGGCCGATAGTAATCGCCGGATTCATCACTGTGAAGGCGAAGCCTACGGGGAGTGGGGAAACGGTTTTATCCACTGAAATACCGGGGGCAACCGGCGTCATGGTGAATGGTAGCGTGGATGGATCGGGCGATTTACCCACACTGACAGATGGTGTCGGAATTGAAATGCCAAGGGCGAGGGGGGATGGGGAAACACCCTTATCCACCGAAACCCCTGGCGAAGCGACAGAAATTGAAAAGGTTGTTGGGCTTGGTGCCACGTTCCCGCCAGAGGTTACTCCCGGCGTGTTCACCGTGAAAGCAAACGCCGCGGGCGACGGCGTTACAGTCTTGTGCGGCGTGGCGGTTGGCGATGCGATGGCGAAGCCGAATGTAACAGGGTCGGTTGAAACAGATTTATCTACTGTGGCGGTTGGGGCCGCAAGAGAAAATCCAAACGGTGTCGCTGTCGGGGTTATTGAATAATCAATCTCGACTGTTGGCGTGGTTGGAGAGAACCCGAACGAAATGGCGGCTGGCGTGACGGTGGTTCCAACGGTAATCGACGGCGATTGTGGGGATATGGAGAATGAAATCCCATTTGGCGATACTGCTTTGTCCACAGATATTGCCGGGCTGACTGGCGTGAAGGCAAAGGCGACAGTTGACGGCTCTGGAGAGAAATACTCGTAATAAACCTTGATTTCCGCGTAATCAATATACACGTCTGTGTTTTGGGTTAGCGGATTTGTTACATAGGTTCTAATACCAAAAAGCGACCCTAGCACATCACTTCCGTCAAACCCGGCATTCCAGTCATCCGTACTACTTCCAAATATCTTGGTTTCTACGGATGTTGACCACGTATCATTTATGGTTTTCAAGTCGCCTTGCGGCGTTCCACCCCCATCCATCACCTGAACCCTGTGGTATAACAAGTTTGCGGCAGAGGCATATCTTTCGATCCGAACCTCAATACCAACAACCACCGCGTTTGATGGTATAGATGGCGAACCAACATTGCGACCGTAAAGCCGTTGTGTCCCTTGTCCGATCGTCGTAAGAGTACCCGCGCTCGAATAATTCCCATCATCACTTTGCGCGTAAGATGGGTTGCTCCACGCCAACCCAGACAACTGCGATGTAAATGTAGCAAACGAAAGCCACCCTGTATCAGGCATTGCCCGCCGCCTTTCGGCTTACGAGCCTTGCAAAATACCTTCGGCGTTCCACGTGATCGTGAGGTCGCCACCGTCAGGGTCGAGGGGGAAGCCGCCGGAGTCAATCCATGCGACAACCGGACTGTCGGTGTCGTCGGTGACGTGAATATAGAGCAGAATCCCCGCGATCTGGCGTGTGCCGTTGCCGAGTGTGGAGAACACCTCATCAGCCGCATCGAGTTCGACACGGTTGTTCGCGGCATCGACATTCAACGCTTCGGAATCGAGTGCTTGACGGGAGTAGCCGCTGCCGTCGAACTCGTCGAGCGTGGTGATATCGTCGATGAACTCTGCGTCCACGTCCGTATCGCCGGTGGTGTTGGTCATCAGCAGCGCAGCCCTCACGTCGAGTGAGGCCCAGTTCGAGAAGTTCACGTTGCTGAGAGATTTGTAGAAAAAGCTGTCTGCCATGATAAGTTCCTTGATTCAGATGGTGCGTCGCATACCGACAGCGCGGAGCGGGTCGCTGCTGCCGCCGGCTGTGGTTTTTACAATGTGGGTGGAGTAGGGGGCGGGAACGGTGAAGCCGAAGGGCAGGGGGGATGGGGTGGCTTCGGAGGCGGGGGTTGCCTCATCCATTGGCGGATCACTCGGCGCATCTCCGATAGTGCCGACCTCTGTTGCGGTTCCGCTTCCAATTGCCGCCGCGTGTGGGCCTGCACCGGAGAGATCGTCAAAGTATTGTGTGGGGGAGTAGCCACCGATGTTCGCCCCCGCCGCCATCGCGTCCATGTTTGCTTCTGAAACTTCGGAGTTCCAAAATGCAAAAGGGCCGACGTAGCTGGCTGGGTTGTTGTCGTAGGTGGTCGCGCCTACTCGGACTTCTGTAATGCTATCGAGGTCTGCGGTGAGGCTGAACGACTCCATGTCGGCTCCTCGCCACATCTTGAGGTTTCCCGCTCCGTCAACGGTGACGCCCACAAAGGCCCACGCCGATGCTGATAGCGCTCCGCCGGTGTGATCGTGGGCCTCGGAGTAGCTAATCCAGAATCGGTAGTGGCCCGATTTACTTTCAAGGATTAGGTCAGTCGCCCCCGAAACCTTAGCCATATTGAGGAAGACGGCGCTAGAGCCTGGATAAAACCAACCAGCAAATGAGAAGTTCCTGAGAGAAGTTGGGACGATCGATGATATATCAAAGCCGTCCTGCCCCGCATTGTTGGCTGAAACGCCTGAAACTGTTGTCATGACCAGCCCTCCAGCCTAATAAAACAGCATCAATCTATAAGCGATTGAAAAACTGATGCCTTTAATAATTCCGAAGCAATAAAACCATGCTGACCGGCGGTGGGATGAGATTCAATCCCATACAGCGCTACGGAATCCAGCAGGTCCACCGATTCAAGAGAACACCGATCTGATTCATCCAAAACCAGTCGCGCACCGACTCGCTCGCCCCTTCGTGGCAATGCCACGACAAGGATGCTGGTCTTACTCCGCAAGTGAGATAGCCGATGAACTAGCAAGCGGCCAACGTTAAACGCCACCCGCTCGTCGTCATGTTCGACCTTAGTGCGATGCTCCCCGTAGACACGCCTCCGAAGCGAAGGCGTGAACTCTGACAGATACACGATCAAGTGGCTGTACCCAAAAACCTTGGACACAAAACCCGACTGGCCTATGCTCGGAACGGGGTTGTACTCATGTTTCAGGATGCCGTCTTTGACCGAAAACCACGGCTTGCAACCTTGGAACGATGAGTATTGGCAACGCAGCACGTCGGCGGAGATAATCGCAACGACGAGTATGTCCGGTTGTAGTTGCTCAACCCTGCGTTCGGCTTCCAAGACAATCTGGTCGAAGCCGAAATTAACCACGCCCGCGTTATAGACAGGCAGCGAAAGTTCCCGCTCCAGCGAGGCTGAAAATGTGTCTGCGTCGGCAACCTCATCGCCGAACGTGAACGAATCGCCCACGCAAAGGATCGCCGGGCCGTTCGGTCGTGGCTGTCCATTGGATCGAAACCCCTGGCCGTCGATGTTGTAGGTGACACCGAACCTGTCGTCATATTTCGACGAGCCGGGACTGTTGACCCATCCAGTCAGGCTGTCGTAGCGTGTTGGGCAACCTGCACCCTCAACGGACAGCAGCGTTGCCGACATGACGTGTTGCGTTGAAAACAACCGCCCACGCATCAGCCGCGCCGTTACCTCACCAGTAATCAGTAAAACAAACAGAGACAGCACAACCGCCACGCACGCAAAGGCGACTTTCTTACGAAGCGAAATTGTCCTCGTGTGACCCCTCACACGCGACGCATCGCTCAAGTTGTAAGATTCAATCGTGGTCATGCTCAGATAAACTTCGCTTGGAGTTTGGCGGTGGTGGCGTCACCCGTACCCGCAAGGGCCGTCTTAACGCCGAAAATAAACTCGCTGCAACCGTCAGTATCGAAGGTGTGAACCTTCGGGTCGGGTGCGGTGAACTTGTCCGTACCGTCAGTCAGGTCGGTGGATGCGGTGGTCATCGTTGCTGTTAACGCGGGTGTGGTTTCCTTCGTGTGAAGGGGCATCCACATTTCGTCAGAGTTGTGGCGGCCAAACACCTGAATCACCGCATCGGTAATCGAGGTCAGGCCGTCATCGTACTGCATCCGAACGCGAATCAAAGTGCCTTCGTCCGACGCCTGCACCAGCTTTCGCGTAGACGCGGTGATCTGCGTGGTGGGGTTGGTGATATTGTTTCCAGAGTTGTCCGCATCGTCCATGCCTGCGGCGTCAATCACATCAACCCACTGACCTCGAATACCTGCGGGGTAGACCGTGGCGCGGGAGGCTGTGGAGTCCATGTAATCCTGAATGTCAACCGTTGTTCCAAGTGCCATCGTTATATCCCTTGCTGATTATCTTGCTGTTGTAGGTTTGACCTGTGCCTCTGCAACCATGCGACGCTCACATCCTCGTTGGTCATCTCAATGATACCCATGAGGACCGATCTTCGGCCATCATTAAATGCCATCGCGCTTGGATTCACGTCGAGCGTCGGCTCGAACATGCAGCATCGCCTCATCAGGTCATTCAAGACCCGTGTACCGGCATCACCGCTGAAAACCTCGGCGTAGTCGCTACGCAGTCTCTTGTCAGCTTCGATATGATCGTTGGTCTTATCCACCTCTCACATCCCTTAATCCGGCGGCGGCGTTGCGTGCCGCCTCTGATCCGGTCTTGGCAATTTTAGCCTGTTGTGCCGCCTCTAACATTTCATCCTGCTGCTGACGCATGGACTTCACTTCGCGTTCCGTCCTGAGCATCAGCGGATTCACATTCAACTGTGCCGCCAGCGTCCTGATCGCCACGTCCGAGTCGATATTTGCCATCGCCGCCGGGTCAATCGTGAGAAGCGGCGTAGCCGAGTTCATCAGTTGCAGGAATGACGTGGATTCACTTGCGCGTTGGGAAAGTGCCAGAGGAGAGGTGTACTGCACATCCAATTTTCGTCCCTGAATCCCCTCTGGCGCATCCAATAGCATTCCCTGATCCTTCAAAAAGCGGAACGCCCGCGAAATAAGCGGCGTCAACCACTCGCTGTAAAGCCTCGATAGCACCGGCGACATGATCTGCAACTTCTGCCGCACCCGCTCCATTACCTCGGTCGCGGTCATGCGGTCGAGTTCGGGCAGGTTAATCAGGTCCATGTAGTAATGCTCATGGATCAAGCTGCGCTGCATTCCAAGCAAATCAACGCCAAGGCGTGGATCGCCGAGTTCAAGCGGTGTAATCGCCCTGCCCTGCATATTATGCCGCACATAGATCATGGAGTTGGGGGCGGTGCGTACCGGACCTTCAATCGCATTGGCCGTCACGGTCAACGGCGGTGATACCGCCTTCTCTGCCGCCTCAATCGTGGTCTTGGCCATTGCGTTAAGCATGGCGATATCAGACAGGGCTGACATGGACACGCTTCGTCCATAAGTCTCGCCCGAATCCCTCGACCACCGCGGCGTAAGGTATGGGAACTCATCGAACCCGCTTTCGCTGATGATATGCTTCTCGCCCACTTCAACGTAAATCGAGCCGACGGGCTTGTTCTTCCCATCTCGTCGCATGGGGTCTGCGTCATCGCGGTAGAAAACGTAGTGGATAATCTCAACTTGCGTCTCTGACTTCTTGATATCTTCTGCCAACTCCCGAACCTTAGCGCTCGGCCCGGGGTCGCGGTTGCCAAACATCGAAACCACTTCCGACGCGGGGGCAGAGTAGCCACGGAAAGACGCCACCACTTCACCGTCGTCATCGCTGACCAGATACATTTCGCTGATCGGGCGGGATGTGAAGCGGATCGAGCCATCGCGTTTATGAACCTGCTGGATACCCGTTCCAAACGCCACAAGGTCGAGAAGAATCTCGAAACTCGAAGTTCCGAACCCGCTCGAAGGGTCGTTGAACAGGTTTAAGAGCCGGCGGGTGGTGTCATCCAGCCAAATGCGTACATCACGCTCACGATTCAAAGCCTCATCCGGCACAGTCAGGTCAAACCACCTGATCGCGGGGTTGGTCAGGAGTGAGTGGAGTGCTGACGCGAACTTGATACAGTCGCGTGGTGCTGTGGCGTCGTAGATTTTTGTGCGACGCTTGCCGCCAGGTGTCTGATTGGAGGTGGTGAACTGGCGCGAAGGCAGAACAAGGTCGGCGACCTCTTGCCAATGTGACTCCCAAGTGCCGCGTTCGCCCTTGGAAGATTCGTACCGCTTGATGATTTGTTCTGCATCCAACGGCATCACCCGCCAAGAAGGGTTTTTCGTTTCACATTCTCGTCACCGAGGTCGCTGGACAGAGAGCCGCCGAGGATGGTGCTGCTGCGCCCCTTCGCACCTGCGGCGCGACGACGTTCGGCGGCTTCCGCTGCCGCGACTTCATCTGCCGATCGGGTTGGGGGTGGGGGTGCTTTTGATCCGCCACCGCCGCCAAAGAGTCCGCCCATGACTTATCTCCGTAAGAAGTTTCCGAGTGCATCATAAGGCTCTTGCTCCACACCAGCAAACCTTTTCATGCTTTGATGGCTCGATTGGCTGATTGCGTGCCTTACCATCATCACCGCGTAGTTGGTCGCAGCCATGATATCGTCACGCTCTCGGACGATCACGCCACGGTCGTTTCGGTGGTACATGCGCTTCTCCTCAAACCACTCGTTGAGGGTGCGAAAGACTTTAAATCGTCCAGTTCGCATACGCTCAAGTATGTCATTCACCACTGGCTCGTTGGGTTGGCCACCGCCTTTCTCATCGTCGTACCTGGCGGAGAACGGCAAAATGTCCACACCCGACTCACGATACTGCTCTGCCAACTGCACTCCGCTACCCTTATCGCGGTTCATGCCGTCGTGGGGCCATGCAACGGGAATCCAATCACCTCTCCGACGGATTGCCGCGGCGTGATATGGAACCGCCTCATTCGCCTGTTTATAGGCGTCGTAGACGTAAATCGTGTCTGTATCCGCGTCGTGGGCGATCCAAACCGCCGCCGCAGGGTGGTTGATGCCAAAGTCAATGCCGCAGATACGCCGCCAGTAGTTCGGAATCTCAAGCGGATCGCAGATAATCTCCTCATCCTGCACCGGATACACCGCACCCACACCCAACATCGGTTGACCACTCTTGCGCGTCGCCCGTTCGTACTCTGGATATGCTGCAAGCAACTGCTCCTGGGCCTTCACATCGAGGTGGGGGCAGTCATCCCACGACGCATTGACGAGGTAGATACCATCCCCACCGCCCAAAACCTTGATAACCACCTCGCCCATACCCATCAGAGGCGTGAAGGTGAGGATTGTGCTGCCCTGTTTGTCCAGTGTGCGGGTGATCGCTTCGGAGAAAATGTCAGCCGGAGGTTCCTCGTCGAGCCAAATCAGGTCTTTGGCCGTACCCTGCCAACGCCGCCGACCCTGCTCATACGTCTTAAACTGGCATTCCGACCACCCACCAGACACATGACGCACCCTCACAAGGTCGGCCACGTCGGGAATACCGGCCTGACGGTACTGCACACCCTTCACATCTACCGCGTCGGCGGGAATCCAGCCGGTCCCGATCTGCCCTACGGGGCCGAGAAGGGCTTTTTGCACAATATCGCGGGACGCTTCGTTCGTTTCCGAACCAACCCAACACTCGATCGCACGATCAAACCGCTTCCCCCTCCACCAGTCGGGGTATCTGCCGGTGAGGTGAACGCCGACCTCTGCTGCTCCTGTTCGCGTCTTTCCAGACCTGTTGCCTGCCATGATGCAGCGGAGGTAGTTGTCAGCGCCGGCAGCGTGAAAACGCTCCTGCCAAATGTACGGCCCACCGTCATGCCCGCTCTCCGCCGTACCCGCGTACATGGAACCGATCTGATCCCTGCTCTCCGCTTCCAGCAAAGCCTCAAGTTCGCGCAGTAATTCTTCTTCGACCTCTGTTGTGACTTCCGCTTCGCTCATGCCCGCAGTATACTAAGACCGTGACGAAACACACACACATATCAGAAATAGCCACCTAACACGGCACTCACGTCGCCGTCGTCGTGGCCTGCGGGCAAAGACGGTTTCCATGCTGGAAGGAACTGTATTCCCGCACACGCACTACGCCGCGAAGCACCTGCGCCCGCACAACCGGGATAGCACCAAGCATAAGACGTAGAGCAAGCGGAACATCCGCCTGAGCCGGCGACGACACACTACTCAGGATAATCCGGAACCGCACCCAGGGTGAAACGTGAGGCTGGGTAAACACCTCACACGGTATAATTACCGTACCCCCGCGAAGGGGTCGGTATATCCACTCCCAATCCCTTACCCCTTAGCGCACAGCGCAGAACAGGAAACACACATGAACCGCGAACTCTACAAAATCATCACCGCCACAAATACAAACCGCCTCGAAGAAGAAGTTACCACACTCCTCGACCAAGGGTGGGAACCACACGGCAACTTCACCCACGCCAACGGACGCTTCTACCAAGCACTCGTCAAACCAAAAAAACAAAGCGCAGGCAAAGCGTTGACACCAAAGACCGACAAAGTAAAATAACCAGTCCAGTCACGCCATCTTCGGCACAGCCACCTCACGACATCAAAATCGTGGGGTGGTTTTTTTGTGGGACTCCAACATGGGACTCCAAATAACCCATCCGACCCCTGTTGTCTAATTCGATAAATTGATTTTCGGGCGAGATGTGGGAGGGGGAATAACACACACACACCCTCACGCCCCTTGGGGGGGTGCCACCCCTCAATCCACGATATGTACACCATCATCATCGTCACCGCTGCTATCTATATTAGTAGCAGGTCGTGCGTTGATATCGTTGTCGGTATCGTCGCTGGAAGGCGACACACTAGACACAACACGTTTCAGCATGTTGCGCTTGTCGCCTTCCGGCAAGCGGTCCATAATCGACGTGATGGATTGGGGTGAATCGACAAGACGAGCGAGCACAGCGGCGCGCAGTTCGGCAAGTGAGCGGTTAGGGCCATCGTCGATTTCGATTTTTTGTTCAACCTTCCCCATTGTCCTATCGAGCACAAGGCGAGCAGCCTCAACGTCGCCAGCCTCGGCCTTAACGATCAATGCGGTAATGATGCGTCGCACGTCGTCGCCGTCAATTGCGTCATACATGGCGGCCTTGAGCGTGCTCACCTTAGCGATATGCATGTTGCCCTTTGGATTACAAATAGAGCCAGGTAGAAGCCTCCCCTTCTCATCCCTTCGCACAAGGCTATCACCAGTAGCCTCTACCTTTTTTCTTTTAACCTTTGTTTTCCGCTTGTATTTACGCTTCGCCATACGTGCAATTTACACCCACTATCAAAAAAAAACAAAAAAACATCTAAACACCCCTTGACACTGTTGCCGATAAAGATATCATTAGGGCATGTAATCGACGTGATTGCTGAACAATTCACCGTCATTTGAAGGGTAATACAATGAAAAACAAGCCGTACCGAACTACGCAAGATATCGCCAATGACTACGCTGGCCATATTTGCACAATTAACGGTGAGCCGGGCAAAGTGACCGGCCGCCTTAACCGCTTTGCTACGGTTGGATCATTCTGCGGAACATATCAAGCCGAATTTGCATGGTCCACCGTTGAGCGCATTATGCGAGACGGTTATGGCGAATTTGAAGTCTAATCACAGTTAATATCCACCACTATTTGAAGGGTAAAAACAATGTCATTCATGCAACAACAGATTGAGCAGGGGTTCGCATACGTTATCGAAACAGATTATTGGGGATCGTTTGTCGTGCCTTCCGACGTTTGCGGAGTCATTGACGGTCTTGAGGCCGTTGGCGATTACATGGACGATGATGAAGTAACCAATGAGTTTATTCACGCATGCAACACCTTGCGTGATTATGTCGATGGCAAGATTGTGTCGATCGAGCTTGCCGAGGGTTACTTGGCGCGCATGTCCGCTCCCGGTTACACGGATTGTACAGACTGGAGTTTGTATGAGACTGAGGCAGAAGCGCGAGACGCGCTCACCGATATGTATGGCGACTATGGCGACGATGAATAACACCTATCGCACGGCGCGCCTTAACAGGTTCGCCATGCCTTTACTGTCCGCCTCACCACCACTTTTTGAAGGGTAATACAAATGCGAAACGAACACCCAAACGACGTGTTTATTAACTGGACAAGCGAAGAAAGCATTAAGAAAGCTGAGCGCAAAAAACAGCACCTTGAAAACCTTGGCCTTGTTCCGATCAAAACCGTCTCGTGGTCCGATGGTGCTGTCATAACCTACGCCAAGCCCAAAACCGTCTAATCACTGATTCGCAACCATCAATTGAAGGGTAATCAAATGTCTTACGAACACGATCAATTCACCGCGCACGGCCTCACCGTCAAGATTATGTCCGATGATGATCCAATGAACCCGCGAGACTGGGACAACGCCGGCGTTATGGTTTGCTGGCACAATCGGTATGACCTGGGCGATAAGCACAACCATGCCGACCCCGACGCCTTGTTCGCCGACCTGTTCACCGATGCGGCAGAATCTATGACCGATGAGGCCATCCGCGCCATTGCCATTGAAGCGATACGCGCAGACTATGGCCGAGACGATTACGCCGATTACTACCGATATTGGCGCGACAATGGCGGAGACAAGCGCGATATGCTGCAAGATTACATATCAGACGCGCTCAACAACGGCGTCAAACTGTCCATCATTGATGCGCTCGAATCTGCCGGTTACGTCATTCTCCCGCTTTATCTTTATGACCATAGCGGTATCAGCATGAGCGTAGGCGCGTTTTCCTGCCCCTGGGATAGCGGGCAGGTCGGCTACATTTACTTAACACCGCAGACAATCGCCGACGAATGGCAAGGCGATCGGGACAAGGCCGAAAGATACCTGCGCGGTGAAGTTGAAACCTACGATCAATACCTAACCGGCGACGTTTACGGGTTCATCATCGAGGATGATGAAGGCGATACGCTCGAATCATGTTGGGGATTCTACGGCGAGGATGATTGCAAGGCCGAGGCTATCGCAATGGCTGAACATTGCGCCCAGTCCGTAGGTTTGCAGCATGGTGCAGGCATTTAACACCTTCGCGCCTCATGCCTCACCGGGCATGACGCGCCTTTACAAGCGCCATTGTGGCGCGATTCGCAACGCATCATTGAAGGGTAATCAAATGTATGGAAATAAAACACTATCGAGCTATATCGAATGCGCCTTATGGTCATCATCCGATGACGACGGCGAACCACTCGACAAAAAACATAGCGCAGCCGACATATCGCCGGAAGCCGTCGCGTCGATGGAGGCCGATATTGAATGGTTCGAGAATGCAGCCGGCGACCTGCTCGACGGTATCGACCTTGCCCAAATCGGTCACGATATTTGGCTTACGCGCAACGGCCACGGCGTAGGCTTCTGGGATCGTGGACTTGGAGAGATTGGCGATAAACTTACCGAGATTTGCCAAAATATGGGCAAATCAAGCCTGTATATCGGCGACGATGGGCTGGTTTACGTCGCATAACACCACTTGACAACGTTTCCGATTATGGTAACATGGTATCGGATTGACTGGACAACTCACCATCATTGAAGGGTAAAGCAATGACAACTATCGAGATTCAGCAAGAGGCATTGAGCCGCGCTCGCGGCAACCTGTCAACGTCAAACTATGCCGCGATAATCGCGGGATTCATGGACAAGGGTATCGCGCCGGACGATATCACACCCCGCGTCAACGTGTTGACGTTTCACGCATGGAAGGCGATTGGCCGCGTCGTGAAGAAGGGCGAGAAGGGCATAAAGGTTACAACGTGGATACCTATCAACGAGAAGCGCGACGCGGCCGGCAAGGTGACGCGCAAAGGCGGCGCGCGACCACGTACCGCTACCGTGTTTCATATATCGCAAACCAAACCTATCGACTGACACTTTCCCCGCGCGCCTCAACAGGCTTGCGGGGACTTTCACGCGGCAACGTGCCGCAGTTTAATCACGCTCAGATTGAAGGGTAATCAGATGGGCAAGGATGAAACCATGAAACCGGACGAAACAGACCTATGCAACGAAGGCTATAGCGCGACGTACTGCCCAGAGGACAATAAAATCCGGCTTTATACGGATCGAGTCGAGCGCAGCACGTTTCTTTGGCTTCGCGCCATCGGCTACAAAGCCACACCAAAGCAATCGTGCAGCTTTGTAGCTACGTGGTCGCCTCGCGCTGAAGATGCCGCATTTATGATGATCGCAGACGGCGACGACATCGGCGACGAAGACGAAACGCCAGAGGATCGCGCAGCCGATCGCGCCGAACGCTTCGCCATGTACCGCGAGAAACGACGCGCAGAGGCTCACGGCTTCGCCGACACCTACGAAGCCAGCCCGGACGCCTACGGCCACCAGAACGCAGCCAAGGCCGAACGCGCAGCAGCGAGACGCGACCGCATCGGCGGCAAGGCTTGCAGCCAATGGGCCAAGGCCGAGTATTGGCAATACCGCACCGCCGGCGTGATCAGCCACGCACTGCACAAATCAGACGCCAGAACTCGACGCCTTCGCATTTTGAGGCTTGAGGCCGATCAGAGGCGATGGGGCAAGCATTCGCCGCGATGGGATGCGCATTTTAACTTGCGCCTCGAATATGAGCGTGCCATGCTCGCCAACGAAGGCGGGAGCGCTGGCGATGTCGAAATGAAGCCAGGCGGGAAGCTGGGGAGCCACCTGATTACCAAAGTAAACAAATCCAACGCGACAGGCGCGGTTGTTTCCGTCAATGTTCACGCGCCAAAGCAAGAGGGCGAAGGGTGGGATTATCGACGCCGCGGCAATACCCTGCTTATCAACGTGCAGCGGTTCGGTGAAAGCGTTTACACACCGCCCACCCCGGAATCGCTCGCAGAATTGGCCGAGATTACAAAGGCGAGCAAGGCGAAAACCAAAGCCCGCAACGCCAAATCGCCCAAACTCATTAACCCCACCGATGAGGACGCCGAGCGCATCCAGGCGGCATGGAACACTAAACCGTCATGGATGAGCCAAGACAAGCCCGGCGAAGTGTTCCGCATGACTCAAGCCCAGTACAGCGCCTTGAGCAAAGGCACGTATTCGCCCGCTAAGCCCGTTTATATCGACGAAACCGGCAAGCCCACCCATCGCAAGTATTGCGGCAACACGCCCGACGGCGCAGCGTGCAAGGTTCGTCGGATTTATCACAATGACTGCTATCGCGTCATCGTCATCACCGACAAGCCGCAGAAGCCGCTACCCGCAGCATCGCCAGCGGAACAAGCCGAGGCGGTGAAGGTATGAATACTGGCAAACTGCGATTATTACACCTCCGCGACCAAAACGACGCCGCAGGTGAAGCGATGAGCCGGGAGCGTGATAGGTTCGCCCGGATCGCCGGGGAAGAACCGACCCGCGCGATATCCAGCTTTAACCTGTTTCAGACGCCCGAAGATATCGCCGCAGACATGGCCGCCACGCTTGCCGGGTTAATCCCGGCAGGCGGGCGCGTCCTCGAACCGTCGGCCGGGCTTGGCAGGCTTTGCAGGTCCGCACGTCGTCACGGCTTAGGGCCGATTGTTATGGTCGAATCATCGCCAGAGTGTTGCGCCGAACTCTACCGCCAGAGCGAGCAAACCGGCGATAGGCTCGTACAGGCCGATTTTCTGGCCTGTGACGCGGGAAGGCTTGGCGGCTTATTCGACGGCGTGATTATGAATCCACCGTTTAAGCAAGGCCGCGATATTAAGCACATTCGCCACGCCTTCGCCATGCTCAAGCCTGGCGGGGTGTTGATTTCGCTGTGCTTTAATGGCGTGAGGCAGAATAAACACCTTCGCCCGATCGTCGATACATGGCAGGAATTGCCCGCCGGATCGTTTAAGGCCGAGGGTACGGCTGCTGGCGTCGCGTTGTTGACTTGGACAAAATAACCCACACCAACCCCCCCATAGAAAGCAGGATAAACACATGAGCAATTCAAAACACACGCCCGGACCATGGGAGTATCAGCCCCTGGCAGGCAATCACGACCACGCCATATACAGCGAGCCAGACGGCGTAGACTTGGCGCTCGTCCGAAACAATCACACAGCCAACGCCCGCCTAATCGCAGCCGCGCCAGAAATGTACGACACCGCCGAGCATATCCACCTGGATATAAACGGCCTACACGCCACGATGCGCGCAACGTCGGCAGAGTACCGCGCCAGCGAATTGTGCCGCGCCATGGACAAACTCATCGCCCGCAACGCGGCGACTATCCACAAGATCGACAAACCTTAACCCTTCCCCGCCTTCGCTCGAAAGGGCGCGGGCGGGTTTACCGCCTCACGCGAGGCAACGCGCACAAAAAAACCCCACGACTCTCGCCGCAGGGTCACAATCAACGCTCACGCGCTGGTTGAAGGGTAATGCGAGCATCATACCAGAAAGAAAGCAGAGAACACAATGAGGAAGTTCACACAAGAGATGGCAGATCGCGCCCGATGCCTATGCTTCGAGGCTCAGTTCGAGGCGATAGGTCGGGTTCGCGCCCTATATGACTTAGAGGCAGAAATGGCGCGTCAGATCGCTTACGAGAAGGGTCTAGATATCAATGAAAATGTTTTGGTTGACTTTGCCGATGGGAAGGAACTGTGCGTATACGAGGGGATAAGAGAAAATACGCTGGATTATTTCCTCATCAAAAAGACCCCCGACCAGCCCAAAATCATACTTCGCCACCACACCAAACGCGGGAAGCCCTGTAAACACCCAAACTACTACGACTTTTTCGACTACATCGACTTCATCAGCCCCAACAAGGAAGATTAACCCATGCAAACACCCAAAGAACCAACCAACCTCAGACAATTTGTAGCCGCCCGCATGGACGCGACAGGAACAAGTCAGCGCGAGCTTGCGCGACGGAGCAATATCGGCCACGACAAAATCAGCCTGTGGCTGCGCGGGAAGTGCGATCTGTACGGGGATCGCATTCACCGCATCCTCGACGCGCTCGGCCCGCCTCGAATGACCTGGCCAAAGCGGTTGCCGAGGGTGCAGCCGGCGGAAGAAAACAAGGAAACCCCAACGAAAGGATAGTGTTATGACTGAGCAGAAAACAGACGGGTTCGACGTGGATAGGTGCGTGGATGAGGACGGGGGGTTGTGTGAAGTGCAATACGGCGGCTCACCGTCGGTGTGGAAGGAGGCTATTTACATCGGCAAAGACCAAAGCAGGGGCGGGCATGTGTTCCGATACGACATGCAAGGCGGCTATGGATACCGCTCGCCCGGCCACATCCGCAACATCCAGCCGAAGCCGCGCACGGAAATGGTTTACATCATCGAGCATACGGACGGCATGAGGTCCGTTGCTTTGTGCGATTGGGTTCCGCGCGATAGAGAGTCACGGGAAGTCGGTCGCGTCACCATCAACCTCGACACCTTCGAGCAGGTAGAGCCGGATGTTATGACGGTTGATGAGTTACGCACCGAGCATCTTATCTACATCGAACTTGATGGTGGACGGTGGAGGATATGCCAGTGCATCCCCATCGCTGTGTGGGATGGTGTCAAGATGAACCCAAGCCACGACAGCTCCAGATACTTCGACACCCACCGCGCCGCCCAAATCGAGGCAACCCGCATCGTAAGGGAGGGTAAGCACAATGCCTGACCTGTGGTGGGTGTTCATTGCGTCATCCTGCGGCGCGTTCATCGGTATCAAAATTGAAAGAGCGTCATCCGCGTGGTGGCGCAAGCGAAAGGAATCTTCCAATGCCTGACCTTAAACCAGTAGAGCAGATGGACGCGGAAGAACTGCGCGTTGAAATTGCGGAGCGGCGCGGGCTTTCGTGTGCAACGTACATGGCCGACGGCCAGATACTTGTCGTCGGTTGCCCCGACTGGCCGCGCGACCTGAACGCGGCGTGGGGTGACCTCGTTGAAGAAATGCACGAACACGACGTGCTTGCCGCAATGATGGATGTGCAGCAGATCATGGAAGAATACTTCACCGACGACACGCCGACGCCGCTGTCAATTCGCATTTGTCAAAAATGGCTCACGTGGAAGCGTGGGGAAGAATCAGGCAAGTAAGGGGCTTGACAGTGGCGAGCGCGGTCGGGTAATATCCGGCCATGCCTGTCCAGCATACAACTTGCCCCGGAACGAACCGCTCTGACGCGCTGGACAGGCTGCATCAGGGCGGTTTTTTTGCGCGTCGGCCCACCCCTGCGGGGACCATGCTTACGTCGCAGTAGTCAGTTAGACAGACGGAACACGCCTGAGACTTGCCAACGCAACCCTGCGGCAAGCCGTGAGCAATCACGAGGGGGAGCAGCACCCCACCCTGCCGTCGCAAAAGGTCGAAAGGTGCTGGTCTAAAGCCGACGCTGTGACGATCTCACGCTGTCGCAACAGACCCCCCGAAATGGGGTCTTTGCGCCTCAACTGCTCTGATCTACGCTGTGCTGGCGCAGCAAAACAAACATGCGCATCCCCGCATAACCCTTCGCAAGTATGCGCGACAGTCAACCAAAACGAGCCAATATGAACCAAAGCCAACCAAAACGAACCAAGTAATATATTTTTCCCCTTTTTCTCACAATTCCCAACAATCACGCTTGACACCGCAGAACATAGCACTATACTGGTTGACATGGCAGACAAACAACAAACAAAATGGTTGTCGGTTGACCAAACCGCAAAACTGCTTGGAGTTTCGCGTGACACGATCATGCGCCGACTCCACACAAACGAAATCCCGCACATCCGGCTTGGCCGCTTGTACCGCATCCACCCCGGTGCGATCAGGGATATGGAAGTTGGGAACGTAAAAGACGGGGAGTGAATCGCAATGGATAGTGTGACTGGAACCCACATTAAATCTGCCACGGAATCGGGCGACCTCGGCGCGTCGGTGAGTTGCGACACTACCGCGCTTTCTATTAACCCCTCTACGGAAGGAATCCCATGCTCGTACTTGAGCGACACGTCGGCGAATCGGTAATCCTGCGACGGGCAGATACCGGGGAACTGATCGGCAAGGTAGTGCTGTCAGAGGTTCGGACAATGAACAAGGCGTCCATCGGCTTTGACCTCCCGCGCAACGTCAGGATCGACCGGGAAGAAGTTGACGCTGTGAAGGGTGGTGCAAAATGAACCGCATCACCAAAACCTTCGACATAGGCATCAGCCACCCCCTATCCGGCGGCGTCGGCGCATACATCACCGCCGACGTTACCTATCGACCGCCCACGTACGTCCGCAAGTACGGCGAGAGGATCGACGGCCAGGTGCTTGACTTCACAGCCCACGCCTACCTCCGCTGCCCCGTACTGAATGACGATGAGGTGGATTGCTACCTCATGCTCCCGTCGATTGACCAGCAGGCGGTCGATGCGTTTGTGCAGGGTTTCATGGAAATTGAACTGGATGACATGCTTGCGGTTGACCCGCAAACGGAATCAGAGGATCAACGCGCAGACTTGGCGCTTCACGAAGGGTAATAACATGAACTTGAAACAAGCACAAAGAATCGTTGACGATCCAAACGCGCCGGAGTGGGATGAGATTGCGGGAGGTGGCCTGTGACGCAGTACGTGATGATTCAAAACCGTGGCGAGATTCCCCTTCGCGGGGTGCGCCTGCTCGGCATGTCGAACAAATCCGATGAACAAATCGGACAGTTTGGAACAGGCTTGAAAGAGGCTATCGCGTTACTCGCGCGCCGAGGTGTCGCACTAACCATCTATTCCGGCGAAACACCTATTTCGTTCGAGGCGCAGGACGTGGACGGCGAACGCGAAATCATGTTCCGCGTCGGTGATGGCGACTGGCAGGCGATGAACCTGCACGTCAACTTCGGCCAGAGGGACTGGACTGAACCGTGGCAGGCGCTGCGTGAGATTACCTGCAACGCCATCGACGAGGGTATCGACGATCTTCACCATGAAGTGACAAGCGACGTGCATGGTGTGGCTGGCGCGACGCGGGTTTATGTCGAAGCCGACTTTGACATTCTCGAAAGCTATTCGCAGTTACCGAAGCGACTGATGATGCTGTCGAACCGCGAACCGTTATGGCGCGACAGCTACCACGGCGACATCTACGCGAAGAACGGTAACCCGTCATGCCAGATTTTTCACCGTGGCGTGTGGGTTCAGGAAAGCGAAGAACCGTCGCTGTTTGACTACGAAATGCGGAAACTCAGCCTCAATGAAAGCCGGTCGTGTTCGTGGTATGAGGTGCATTCTGAAATGGCGATACTGGTCGCGATCGCACCATCCAGCGTCATTGCCCGCTTGCTCATCGCGTCACAGCAGCCTGAGTTTGAGTCGCTATTCGAGGGCAAGCACTTCAACCCATCGACGGCGGCGGCATTGGCAAAGTCGTACTCAAAAGCCAGTGATTGGCAAGAGGCATGGGATAAGGCGTTCGGCGATGGTGCTGTCGCCTGCTACCCGACACACCACCTGTACGAAAAGTTGATTAAGCGCGGCTATGCGCCCAAGCCGTTTCCCTCTACGTGGTTCAAATTGTTTCGCGCCGTTGGGATTAAGACGCATGATGAAATATTAGACGAATCAGACCGCACGCCGATGCAGGTCATTCCAGACGCAACGGCCCCGCAATTCAACCATGTTTGGGATTGCCTTGATCTGCTCGGGTTCACGGACAGCAAAGACCGCCCGCCCGTCGTGGTGTTCCGTGAGGTTGGAACCGAAGAAGGCGGGCGGCGCAACGGCTTCTACGCGAACGGAACGGTGTACGTGAACGAGGACATCATCGGTTCGCGCGAAGAGCGCGTGACGTGTCTTGAAGAAGCCATCCACTACATCACCGACAAGCCGGACTGTTCTATCGACCTGCAAAACTGGCTTATGGACCGCCTCGACCGAACGTTGTTTGAAATGGAAAGGTTGATGAAATGAAATGCACCAACGACATACACCCCATCGCCCCCAACTGCCGCGCCTCACGCATCGCCTGTGGCTGGACGTGGGTTGACTGGATTATCTTCGGCTACATGCTCTTGGCGTTGGTGTGCGAGGTGATGCTTGCTGCGCAAATTATGGCGGGGCAGGTGCGCTGGCAAACGGTTGTTGTCGCGGTACTGGCCGTGGTTGGCATGTTTGTGTTTGGCGCTCTCCGTTCAAAGTAGCCTCTTCTCCACCACTCCCGCATCACTGAGTAGGTGGTGCGGGGGATTAGATACGAACGGCTACCACGCGACCGCCAGCATCGCGTGAGCCGAAAAACAACCGCTGGCATGGAGATTCAATCATGGCTCGCAAGTTAAAGGGTAAAGACCCCACGACGGCCAAGCCGAGTAAGCCGAAGATTTTGGTCTACGGCAAGCCTGGCGTCGGAAAAACGTGGACCTCGCTCGACTTCCCATCGGTGTATTACATCGACACGGAAGGCGGCGCGGACCTCGCACACTACACCGCCAAGCTGAAAGCAAGTGGCGGCGCGTACCTCGGCCCCGCCGATGGAAGCAACGATTTTACCACGGTGATCGACGAAATCATCACCCTGGCCACCACCGATCACGACTACCGCACCCTTGTTATCGACAGCTATTCCAAGCTGTTCAACACTTCGATTGATATCGAATACCAACGGATGCAGGACGCGGGCCGCGATATGGATAAGACGTTTGGCGCGGAGAAGAAGCCCGCCATCGCCTACACCCGCCGCATGGTCCGGTGGTTTGAACGCCTCGATATGAACGTCATTATGATCTGCCACCAGAAAGACCTCTGGAAGAACGGCGAGCAGGTCGGCGTGACCTTCGACGGGTGGGATAAGCTGGAATACGAACTCCACCTCGCCCTGAACATCAGCAAGCAAGGCAACAGCCGCAAGGCGCGTGTGGTCAAGAGCCGACTTGAAGGTTTCCCCGAACCCGATCAGTTCGATTGGTCCTACACCGCCTTCGCCGACAAGTTCGGTCGCACGATTCTCGAAGGCAAATCGACCAAATTGGTCCTCGCCAGCGACAAGCAGGTGAAGGAAATCGAAAACCTCATCGAAGTCCTGCGCGTCGATCAGGAAATCATCGACAAGTGGTACACGAAGGCCGGCGTCGAGGCTTTCGATGAGATGGACAGTGAATTGATTACCAAGTGCATCGAGTTTTTGCGGGCCAAACTCCCCGCCGATGCCAAATCCTAACCCCGAAAGGCAACCATGCGTACCAGACCAGAGATTCCAGATGATGAAGTGGGGGGCGGCGACTTCCCCCTCATTCAGCCCGGCAACTACGACTTCGAGGTGGAGGCCGCAGTTCCCAAGACCGCACAGAGCGGCAACGAAATGATCGCCCTCACCCTCAAAGTGTGGGATCACGACGGCATCGAGCGGAAGGTGTGGGACTACCTCGTTGACACCGAGAAGGCCGAGTGGAAAACACGCCACTTCTGCCGATCGACTCAGAACGAAGATATGTACGAAGAAGGCAACATCGACGCCAACGCACTTGTCGGCGCGGCGGGCAAGTGCAGCATCAAGATTCAAAAGGGCAAAGCCAATCCCGCTGGCGGCTACTACCCTGACAAAAACACGGTCGGCGACTACCTCTACGAAGAAATCACCAAACCCTCGCCACAAGAGGCGACAGAACCAGCAACAACGAAGGGGCATTCCGCTCCGCCTGACGACGGCGAAGATATCCCGTTTTAACCCGTCCATCCAGAGCCGCCTCACCCGGTCGAAAGGCCGGGTGGGGTTTTTCAGAAAGCATGAAAGGGTATAGAAATGGACTCACGAAAACGCGAAAAATGGATGAATGAGTTGCAAGGCAAGATCGGCTGCGAGCCAAGAACACGGGCGGACTGCCGAAAATATCGGTGTGCAAGCGGACTATCGCACAACCAATGGAATCGTCTCGACAAAATCATGCGGGAGTGCCAGTCAAAAGGCATCAACCTTAAAGAAATCCTCAACGGGGAGAAGTCGAGCGACAAGTTGGAGTTTATGACCCGATGCTACGGCATACTCACAACACCCGCATACGCGGCAGAAGCTGCGAGAATGGTGATTGGGGCGTCGTGATGACAACACCACCCACCACAGAATCACTCGAACTCCAAGCCGTACTCCGCCGGCGGTGCAGGGTTGTCACCGGATTGGTGCTTTCCGCCAACTTCTGCCCCACCTGCTGCACAACCACTTGGCACACACCCGACGAATCGTGCATATCCTGCAATCCAGAGGGGTTTGCGGAACTCATCGCGTCCAGGGTGTCGCGGGGGAACAGCCCCACCATCCCCCGCAAGACTCCAAGACCCACCCACAATGCGTCAAAAGACAGGGCGGAGGCGGTTTACGCGGCCTACCCACGTAAGGTCGGGCGGGTATCCGCCTTGAAAGCCATACACAAGGCCGCAGAGTCCTTGAGACTCGACGGAGATAAGACGCCCTACGAATACCTCTTGGAAGCTGCGACGGCTTACGCGGCCTCTCCTGCCGGTATGAGGCCGTCTATGAATGGGGAGGATTTTAGACCTCACCCCGCCACATGGTTCAATTCCGGTCGATATTTGGATGATCGGGCGGAATGGGCCAAGCCGAACGGGTCATGCTCAAACATTGCCGCCAAGCACCAGGCGGTGAATGAGTCGTCGGTGCGCGTGGCCGACAGCCAAATGAGAGAACGCCAGCGGCAGCGGGATGAGGCGGATCGGGCGCGTCGGGAGCAAGATGAGGCGTTAAACGCGCTCACCGAGGCCGACCTTGCCTCACTCAAGTCCCGCGCCTTGGCGGCAATCACCAAACCCCTGCCGTCGATGGTCGAGGCTGACCCTCAAACCTCGCAACTACTCCGTGGGGTGATGTACGCACATTTGAAGCGCGAACGCACGGAGGCAGCATGAACATCGCACAGGGCAAGACAGCACGAACCACGACCCCGCACATCGCTGCCATCGTCGGCGTGAGCGCACGCACAATCCTGCGTTGGTGCGATGCTGGCATGGATCACGGGCGTATCGGCGCGCGGCGCATGGTGAGTGTTGCCGACGTGGCGCGGTGGGTTTCGCTTCACCGCGCCTACGCCTGTGACGGCAATTTTAGTGCTGAGACTCGCAAGACGTTGAATGAACTTGCGGACTGGTATTTAGACAGCCTAACCAACAAGACGGAGGCAGCGTGACTAATGTGGCTATACCACCCCTTGAAATCTTTGAACTCGCAGCCGGAACCGGGATGCTCGGCCTCGGCCTCATCGAAGGACTCCGCGCCATCAGACTCGACGGCGAAA
>Ga0208019_1000113_pt1 | contig 41229 bp, 39 predicted proteins | sample CB_VirMetaG_5_FD_184540 | JGI IMG/M metagenome (GOLD analysis project Ga0208019, IMG submission 184540) | Freshwater to marine saline gradient viral communities from Chesapeake Bay - CB_1508_1D Viral MetaG (SPAdes) (version 4) | ecosystem: Environmental > Aquatic > Marine > Coastal | place: USA... | reverse complement strand
GCCCAGCGTATCGAGCGCGTCGGTCACATAGACCGCCATCATCGCCCCGTCTTGGGCGCTCGCGAGCGTTGCCTTGAACGCGCTGAACACCCCGTTGCGATGCACGCTCTTGGGCATCACCGGGCCAATCGTCACGCCCGCGTCGATCTTCACCCCGTCGTCGTTCTTCGCGTCCTGATCCCAATACCGCACATAACCGTCGGCGGCTCCGATGAGGATTGTGCGGTCGTCGGGCTTGTCGCCGTCCGAGATCACGACCGCCGTGGGGTCAAGGTTCGCAGAAGGGAACTGGTCTGACCACCATGAGTTCGTGTCGCGGAACCAGAACCAGTGAAGGATCGGCGAACCGGTCTCCGATTGCGTTGTCGCGTTGATGTCGTCGGTGCCGATCGGATCGATGCCGATTGACCCGTCACCCGGGCCTCCACCCGAGCTACCGCCCGAGCTACCACCCGAGCTACCGCCCGAGCTACCGCCCGAGCTACCGCCCGAGCTACCGCCCGAGCTGCCACCCGAGCTGCCACCCGAGCTACCGCCTGAGCTACCGCCTGAGCTGGCACCCGAGCTACCGCCGCTCACCACGGGAACCACATCGATCGGCTTGATGAACACATGAACGCCGCGATCCGCCTCGTTCCAGACGAGCCGCACCGTGAAATAGTTGAGATCGAGCTGATCGATCCGCTTATCGACTTTCGCGCTGATCTTCTCGGGCTGCTGCCCCGGCACCATGCGGTACAGCCCGCCGCGAGAGCCGAAGAAGTAGAGCACGCCGCTCGAGTCCTTGCACCATGCGCGACCGAACGCAATCCCGATCGTGTCGCTCACGAGCCCGATCTGACCGCTGGGGAAGCTGCCTCGAGCAACGCTGAGGATGCCGCCCGTCGGGTCGCCGTTGAGCACATGGATGGAGTGGTCACCACCGATGATGAGGAGCTGATCGTTGTACGGGATCAGCGCGTTCACCACATCGGGGACCGGCCCCGACTGGCTCGCGGCAAGCGAGAGTGCCATAGTCGCCGTGGGGACTGGAGGAAACAAGTCCCAGCCCGTCGGGTCGCCCAGCTCGCTCATGTAAATGTTGTAGGGCTCGCCCTCACACCGTGCGAGCAGGACGCGGCTGCGCCACTCCTCGATGATCCGGGGCCGCTTGGGGATCGTGCCCGCCCCCGCCGACTCCCAATCGCTCACCGTGTTTGTGTCTGGGTCGTAGACCTTCTCCTGCTCGCCGTCGATGTAGTAGACTTTGCCCTGCGAGAACACTGAGCTGATGATCCGCGAGCCCGCGTTGAGCGCCCCCGTACCATTCGTGACCACCGTAACCGTGTCCGCAACAGGGTCGAGCTTTTTGATGTTCCCCTCGGATACCGCGAGGTACACATTCTCTCGGGGTGCCCCGACCTCTGAGGTCACATCGACGAGTCGCAGCTTGTAGAGCGTTTCCTCGCCATGATCGCTAGCACTCGACCCCACACCCAGGTACAGGAACTCGGGCTCGCCGATCGTGTCATCACCAAAGTCGGTAGCGATGGTGTCGATTGCGCAACAATACCCGAGCATCACCGTGCCGCTCGTGGTGTAAGACCACTCCGCCGCACCGGACGAGTTGAACTTGAACAGGGTCGGGATCGAGTCTTGATCGTACACGGGGACATAGAGGTTCTTCTCGCTGTCCACCGCGAGGCGCGCACCCCTGATTGTCGGATCGTCCGCCGCGTATGACCATGTAGCCCCACCGCTCTCTGTGACCGTCGCCCCGCCGTCCACGAGCTTTCGGATCGTGGTATTCGCCGGAACCGGCTCGCTTGCCGACCCGCCCGACACCGTGTTTCGCGGTCCTGTGCAGTACACACCGTCGTCCGCGTCCGTAACCACCGAGTAGCCGAGACCTTGACCGGCGACCGCCCATCGCAGGGTGCCTGCCGCCGCCGCGTACTTGCTCACGATACCCTCGGCGCTGCTCAGGATATCGACGAACCCGCCGCCGCCGCCACTGCCACCGCCCGAGCTGCCGCCCGATGCGCCTACCGGAGCGGTCGTCACAAACGGGTGCGCGGCCTCGGAACCTGTGCCGTCAGGGAGAATCGCCTGCACGCCGTACTTGTGCGCCAGATACCCCTCAACCTTCTCCATATCGGAGGTGCCAGCACCGCTCGAGGGCGCACCAGACCAACCACCGCTCGGCTGCCCGGACCCGCTCGCGGGGTCGTAGTTGCTGGGCCACTGATACTCGCCCTCGATCACAATCATCTCAACGAGGTCTATGTTGGCGTACTGATTGCCCCACACTGTGTAGCCGATTCGGGTCGCGTCCTCCTGCCGGAAGTCGCCTATCGTAAATCCGCCGTCCGTTGTGTAAAAACCTTTCATACGCCCGTTCACGCGGAAGAACGAGCCCTCGCGGTCGCCTTGCGGATCGAACGCGATCGTCAGAATGCAGATGTCCTCCGAGTTCGTGATCTCGATCCCGCCCGCACGGAAGTCGCTCGCGGGCTCATCCGCACCGCCCGGGCCCGTGTCGTCGTTGATGGTGGGGTCCGTGAACGATGCGTGAAAGGCCCGGCCCGTGGTGTTCTGCCAAACTGTGAAGTATGGTTGCCCACCCCGCTCGAGAACCTTGCCGTAGTCTGAGAGCTGGCTAGGGTCTGCACCCGGGTTGCGGGCCTTGAAGATCATGCAGAGAAAGCTCGGCGTGTTCCCTCTGGGGATCAGCCCGCCGTCGCCGATGATGTTCGTTTCACTGGTGAACCCGGGGTAGAGCCCATCGGCGTTCGTGGTGGTGTCCATGCGCACGCCTACGAACCCGCAGAACGCATTGTTGGTGTATTTGCCGCCGTATGTCGCCGGTGAGTTACCGCCGCCGACCGGCCCATCGCCCCGACTCGCCGCCCGGATGTTCCGCGAGTTGCCCGATTTGTCGAACCAGAAATCGACAATCTCATTGTTGGTGTAGCCCGCGAGATCATCGGCATCGAACCACGCGCGAACGCTCGAGCCCAGCTCGGTCGGCTCCCAATCGATCGTCGTGGTCCCGCAGAGCGCCCCGACGACAACATCATCGCGGGTCTCGTTGGGCTCCGAGGCGACCAGAATCTCGCCCGAGCTGTTTACCGTGATCTGCGTGGACGGGTTGGGGATCGGTCGTGAGTAGTTCACGCTCGGCGAGTCTGCCGGGAGCTGGCTGAGCGCCCGGAGTTCGCTCATACTGCTCTTGTTCACGATCGCGTAGAGGATACCGCTATTGTGGACGATCGAGGGAACCTGCCCCCCCGCATCGTATGTCCAGATGAGATCGAGTTCGTCGGCGTTCAAGGGGTTGGCCTCATACCGCAGAATCTTGCCCGCGTACCGATCGCCCTCGGCGGTCTCGGTGCTCACGAACACCGCCGCATCAGCGCCGAGCGTGATGCACTTGGCGTACTCGTCGGCGAAGGTGAGCGGGAGCTGGACCTCGATGATCTTCGTCCCTGCCGCGTTGTATTTGGCGAGAACACTGGTTCCAGAGATCACCCATATATCGCCGCCCGGTGTCACCGCGAGATCACGCACCCGCGAGTCGCTGGGCGTGGCTTTGGACCATTCGACGAGCGGGCCGCCTGTGCGGGCCGTGTAGTTCGAGAGGCGGACATCCGTGTTGATCGAGATCAGGTCTTGAACGAAGTCGAGGCCGACCACGCCGGTCACGAACTTGGTCGTGCCCGCACGCTGGGCGATCCGCTTGCGTCCATCGATCGGGTCGAGGGGGCGCACATTGATCGCACCCGGGCAGGTGAATGGCTCTTGATAATGGGCCGACCATTCATCGCTGATCCCGCCGAGGGGCATCGGGATTTCTAGGCGTTGGATGCGACTCATGCGGCCCCCTTGTGTGTCGCGGCTCCGAGCGGACGCAGGCCGAACCGCTCGAGGATCGGGGCGACATCGCCCTTATGCCGGTGGACCGTCATCGCCAGCGACCCCGCCGCCACCCGATCGTGATCGAGCGGGCCGTGCTGACGCAGGGCACAGTCGCCCAGCGCGAGCACCGGCTTGCCGTAGACCGCCGCCTCCATGAGACAGGTCGATGTCAGGCCCACCACTGCCTGACACTTCGACATTGCCTCCATGTAGCCAATCTGCTTGCCACTCTGCACCCGCAGGCCGTACTTGGAGTAGTCCTGCACCCCGTTCGGGTGTGGCCGAATCACGAGGCGATCTTGCGGAAAGATCGATTTCAGGTCGGCGACAAACTCCTGCATCGTGTCGTAGGGCGTGTGGTAGAGAACCTGCGTGTCCGCGAAAATCTGCATCGGCACGAGGATGTCCCCGTTATCCTCGCACGGGTGCAGCTCACGCAGCTCCTCACGCTTCTCTGAGAGCCGCCGCATATCTTCGGGCGTGACCCAGCCGAGATCGCCGCAGAGTCTCGAGTCGCCGCAGAAGCCGCACGGGTCGATGTAGAAGGTCTCCTGCTGGGGGAGCATCCCGTACTCCATGAACGCATGAGGGATACCCCGCCGACGGCAGTATCTCGCCGTGAGCGGGCCACGCCCCTGCCACCCGTTCCAGATGAACACGAAGGCGGCGCGTCGCAGCTTCGGGAGCGTCCCGTTCCTCCAATCGCGATGATCGCGAGGGGTCGCCACGAACTCGAGGCCGTATCCCTCGGCGTACCGCTTGAGCACCTTCTGGTAGTCGCTGTCCAGAGTCCCAAAATGGAGTACGGTATCTCTCATGTTGGGATGTCGTTGTAGGTGTGGTTGGGCTCGTAGGAGCGGCCCGTCATGCTGGGGATCGGGCTCTCGTAGGGCACCATATCGATGTCACGCGCCACGGTGCTCTTGTATGTCGCCGATGCCTTGATCGCTGAGACCCTGGCATCTACGCCGCCGTTCATGTTCTCCTCGTACCCGTACACCACCGCCCTGAGCATCTCGAGGTAGAGCGGCTCAACGAAGTCGGGAATGGCGACCAGCGTGCCCGCAGCGTCCCCGGACGCGATTTCTGTCCAGCCCGCCCGGTACTTGAGCATCAGCGCCCCGGTCAGGTTCGCGCTCGGGGTCGGGTGCAGGAACAGGCGAAGCGTGACCGCGTTGAGCGCACCCACATTCGTCCCGACATACCCGTAGTAGCCGGACGGCTGCGTTCCCTGCTTCTCGTTCTGGATGAACCGATCGAAGTCCAGCAACACGAACTCCTCGCCCAACGCAGCGGGCGTGATCGTGTGCAGACGCAGCAGGTCGCTGGGAAGATCGACATACGCCTGACTCGCGACGAAGTTGAGCGTAGTGCCCGCCCGGTTGAGCCAACGCCAGCCGTACAGGTTGCAGAGCAGGATGCCCGCCTGATTGATGTATTGCAACGCCGACAGCGGACCCGCGTTCCCGGATGCGGGAACATCGAGATCGTTGTCCAGAAAGGTCTCGAGCTGGGCGCGGGTGAGTGACATATCAAAATGGCTGCCCACATTTCTGAGGGCAAGCCACGCACGAGGACGACACGGCCTCGTTCATTCCGGTTTAGGCAGCGCCCGCACCGTGGATACCGTCGAACAGGACATCACAGAGCGTCCCGCTCGTGGGGGTTGTGATGGTCTCGAGGGCAATGCCCACCACCTTGTCACCCGAGGCCACATTAGCGGTCAGGGTTCCGTCAGTGGCGACCGTGAGAGGAAGGCCGGGGGTGATGTTGCCGCTGCTGATCTTGCAGAGCGCCTTGACGCGGCCCTTGTAGACCGCATTGCCCACCTGATCGTCGCTGATCGCTTCGGCGCAAACACAGAACAGGCCGAACTTGAGTTCGGTTCCCGTGTCCACGGGCGCGACGATCGAGGCGAGCCCCGATGTTTCCACGCCTGACTTATTCGATGTCACCGCCGCGTCACTGTTGGCGAGGTCGAACATGCCGACATAGCCGACCGCCCTATTCCCGCCGCGAGCAACGACGCGACACTTCTGCTGCCAACCCTCGAGGCCGACTGTGAGCTGTGCTGCTGTGTTTCCAAGCATTTCGTATCTCCTGCGGCTTCGCGCCGCCGTGTGAGTCTGTTTCAATAAGCCACGCTGTCAGATTCGGCTTATGCCACAGGTGACAGGATGCCGTGACGACGGAGCGAGGGAGTCCAGAGCTGGCACCAGAGATGCACGGCCTGACGGTACGCGCCGTCGGTGTTTGCGATTTCCTTGACCTTGCCCTTCGTGAACATCTTGTTCGCGTAGAACTTGGGCCACATATAGTCCAGGTTCAGGCAGTAGTAGCGAGCACCGGCCTTGCTTGCGTTCGCCGAGGTGACGAGCACTTTATTGACACCACCGCCGTCGTCATACAGCTCTTTGTTGTCCAGCTCGCGGTACTCCACGACCGGGACACCAGCCGAGGACGCGACCGCGAACGCACCATCGTTGCGTGCGTCGGGCGAGAACAACTCGCCGTTCTGACGGAACGCATTGCGGAGCTGGGTCGCCCCGGTCTCGCCGGTGATGATCGCGTGCGATGCGATCGGGGTCTCCTTCTGGTAGTAGTTCTGCCACATGCTCGGGGGCTTGAACTTGAGTCGGCGACCCATCAGCTCGAGCTGCGCCACGATGTTGTTCGCCACCGACATATCGCCGACATTCGCACCCGCCGCGTCGTAGGTCAGCCGCTCACAGTTCCACGCGGCCTTAGTCGAGGGGCTGAGACCGTTGATCGTGGTGTTGTCGCCGTTGGTGTCGTTGAAGCCCGAGTAGAGCCCGTTGGTCTCCTCGTTTACGAAGAAGTTGATCGGGCACATCTTGGGCTTCTCGCTGCCCGATGCGTCCGCGAGGTTCTCCATCGTGTTGATGTCTGGCTTCGCGAACAGCAGATCGTCGAAGTTCTCCATCATGTTCACATAGAGCGCCTGCTCCTTCTGATACATGACATCCTTCACATATGTCATCAGGGCATCTTTCTTGAGGCCCTGGACATTGGTGTTGTGGACGATTTCAGTCTCGTCCCAACGCAGGTCGGCGATGTAGTACGCCCAATGCTTGGAGATGTCATCGCCGGTCTGCGGGTTGTTGAACTCACGCTCAACGCCCGGACGGGTTGCCTCGAGGACATTGCGAGCGTCAAGGAAAATACGATCCTTGATCTTCGGTCCCTGATCGATGATCTGCTTCTGCCCCTTGCCCGCGAGGAACAGCGAGGAGATGTAGTTATTCCTCGAGATATCCTCGATGATCTTCTTCGGGCCGGTGTCAAATCCGACGGATGTACTACCCGCCACGGTGTTGTAGAGCTCAATCACTTCAATAGTCATTGCCCATACCCCTTGTCGTATAGGCATCCTGCCACGATTCGTTTATGCGGCCCACGCGGGCCGCGATCACTCACTTCTGCGCCTGTGCAAATGCAGCATCAAACGCAGCTTTGAAGTCGTCGTGAGGAATCGTGTCGTCTTGGACCGACTTGCCTGTGCTGGGCGAGCCGGATGATTTGTTTCTGCGCACCTTCTTGGCGCGATCGGTGAACTCTTGGTGTCGCTTGCCGCCCCAAAGACTCAGCGCCGCGTTGCGGATCAGCTCGGGGATACCGCCCTCGAACTTCATGCCGCTCTCGTGCATCTTCACGGCCTTCGCCATGAGTTCCTTGCGGCTCGCGGCGCTGCCGATCTCGGGGTAGATGTCCTTGAGCTTGTCCGCTTCCGCGTCGGCCTGCATCTGGGCGAGGTAGTTCTGTTGCTGGGCGATCTTCGCCTCGAGCGATTTGACATGACCGCCGCCGCTGATCTTGGATGCGACCGCGATCACCGCGCTAGCGATATCGTCGGCCTCGTCGCCGTTCCATCGCCCGGTCTTTGTGAGCACAGAGACAGCCGCCTCCTTGAGCTGGGCGCTGTCAGCGGTTTCTGATGGGGTGTCGGCGGGCTTCTCGTCCTGAGTGTCGCCAGCGGGCTCAGGGGCGAACTTGCCCGCGAGCTTCATGGCGACCGACTTGGGCATTTCTTCGATTTCTTCGGCGCTCAGGCCGTTCTCGAGCAAGACCTCGGCGGTCTTGGCCCACGCATCCGCGTCGGCTTCACCCTCGGGATCGTCGCCGTCATCGCTGTCGTCGCTGTCGTCGCTGTCGTCGGAATCGGAAACAACCTCGGCAATGGGCTCTTCGCCGTCGCCGTCGTCGTCGTCGTCGTCGAACTCGTATTGATCGAAAACCGCCTCGACCTGCTCATCGAAAGTCTCGCCCGGAGCAAGCTCGGGGGTGTCCTCATCAGTGATGTTGGTGCTGAGTTCTTCGTTCGGCGTGTCGCTCATATCGATCGTCCTTGATCGCTGTAGCGTCCTGCCGGGGGAAGTTGTCAACCACAGGATACCATATCCCGGGGTCCGTGTCACTCATTCCAGACGAGTTTTCTTTTGGTGGGATTCGAGTTGTTTCGGGCCATATACTCGCGGACATCCCGCTCGGACTGGAATACCGGCCTGCCCTCGCGGTCGTAGCTCGAGGCATCGGGGTCGCCCGGGGCCAGCGATCGGCTCGCAAAGGGCCGAAAACCCACCTTTGCCCCCGGGATCGAGGGAATCCGCCGCAGGGACTCGCCCTCATGCTCGATGATCTGGCCGATGCTGGGCAGATCGGGATCGTTGCCGTTGAAGAACACTTCCCGATACTCGCCGTCGATGTTGAAAAACTCGTAGATTGGCATCAGTGCCTCCGCATTGCTGGGCGTTCATTCACAAACACAAGCCCGTTTTCCCGCATGAACTCGCGTTCCATCGAGCTTGACTCGCGCACATCTTTGGTCAGTCCCGGATCAAGCCGCAGCCCGTAATCCTGAAACACCGTCGCCCAATACACCCAATCTTGGCAGTTGACATGATGATGCCCGCCCTTGCCCGGAGGCGCAGCGGTCACGATCGCATACTCACACCGAGCAAACAGCGGCATCACATTGGGCAAATACTTTTCTTCGAGATGCTCCAAAAACTCAACAGACCATGCAAGATCAAACAAAGGAGCGCCAGTATCAACTCCGTGCTGAATGCCCAGCGGCGTGCCAGTGGTGAAATCGTGACGCACGATCCAGTCCCGAACGGGCAGCGCGGGGTCTCCATCGATCCCGATCGCATTGATGATTCCCATGCTGCGCGCCCACCCCACTTGTCCGCCCGGCCCACAGCCAATATCGACCATGGTTGTGAATCGCCTTTGTACCGAGAGTTGCAGGCATTCAAGCGCCCCGCCGTCAACATGCGTCCGGTTCATATGCCCGCCAAGATGCGGGGGTGTCTCGATCGTCATCGTGTCGCCCTTTCCGGGTGTGCAGCCCGTTCAATCTACTTCGCCCTTCACTGCGGGAGTGTGTACGAAAACGGCCCCGTTGCCAATCTCGCCATTCGTGCGCTCATTGTGTCCGCAAACGACGGCCCAACCCGAACCCCGGCAGCCAGAGCACGCCGCCGCGCCGACTCCTCGCTCTCAACCCGTAAACCGAGCGATTTTCGGTGCTGGCGAACAAACTCGGATCGGAGCCGGTTTACGAGATCAAGAATCTCCGTCGCGCCTTTGCTTTCGGTGAAGAACTGTTCGTTCATTGAACCACTACCTTCTTGCCCTTGCATGTTGGGCAGGTTCGTATCTCAGACTCACCGACTAGACGAAGCATTGATAATCCTCAAGTAGTCGTCCAATGATCCGCCCCTGATAGATCAACGCTTCACCCTGCCTACTTTCGTGAACCATCGCACCCATAACGCGGCAATAGTGGAAACCCTCATCATCACCAGTCCGGCACGCATTGAACACATGCTCACGAACGCACATGCGCCAATAGTCGCTGGTCCACTCGCGTTCCATCCGCACAACGGATCGCAGCAGACACACGAACGCGACAAGACCAAGCAAGTTCGCAACTAGCAACCACAGCATCACGCCACCCCCTGCGCCTGACTCAAGATCGATCCCATCATCTTGCCGACCGTCTGCCGCTCCTGGCCGCCCGTGTTGCCGAATCCGGCATCGATCCCCAGCCCCGGCGTGCTCCCGCCGCCCTGAGCGGGAACGCCCATGAGCTGACTCGCCATATCCAGGTCCACGAGCGAGCCGAAGTCGGGCATGTTCATCGTGTCACCGATCACCGTGAACAGCCGATCCCAATCGACCTCGGGGAACTGGCGAACCATCGGGAGGAGCTGGCCGATCAGACTGATCGCCTGCATCATCCGCTGCTGATTCATCGCGTCGTTCACGCGCTCCATGCTCGTCGGCTCGATGTCCACAGTGAACGAGCGGAACGCCCGCATGTCCATATCGCCAGGTCCGCCCACGAACACCGGCATCTCAAAGCCGCTGACATCCGCGCCGTCCGCGTCGAGGGGCATCTTGATCTCGTCATCCGCGAACCCATACCACGCGACTTTTTGGAGCACCTGCCTGACGAACTCGTGGAAGTTGTCGATGATGTGCCCGCTGATCGTCTGCATCGCCTGATCTGCGAGCGCGTGCTCGGTCGCCGTACCGTCGCCAGTAACCTCGCCCTGCGCCGCCGCGTCGAGCCCGCTCATGCGCTCAAGCTCGCTGCGCGTATAGGCGATGTTCCTGAGCTGCTGATCCGTCACGCCGCCGATCTCGACGACTACGGGCTTGGCATCGGAGGGCATACCCGGCACCGTGATGATCTGATTTCGACCGACCGCCGCCTGCTTCGCCGCCGCCTCGAGATCGGTGCCACCCGGCACGAGCACGACCTTGCGGTACTCCGAGCACGAGCGATTGGCGTGGCCGACCATCTCGCGCATGAGGTTCTCGTGCCCTCTGGTCAGTGTGAGCGGGCCGAGGGGCCACACCTGCTTGGGCACGCTCATGTAGCCGCCCATCGCGTAGGGGCCGCTGGGGGGGCCGTAGTAGGGTCGCGGCTCGCGGATATGAGCTGCGCTCTCCTCGTTCGCGTCCCACCCCAGCGTCATCAGTGTTCCGTGGAACCCATCTTCGGGGCCGACATCCTCATCGTGGACCTTCTCGGGAATCCAGATATCGACGAGCTGCACCTCATTGCGGTCGAGCACCTTGCCGTCGCGCTCGTCGTGCTGAGTCTTGACGAGCGACTTGTTCTCGGGGCTCATCCGCTCGATCAGCCCGACATTCCAGCCCTCATCTTCGTCCGCCGCCTTCGCCTGCTCGAGCAGATCGTCCTTGTCGCAATGCCACATATGCCCGACGAAACGAGCATCCTCGATGCGCTGACAGTACGGGTCCACGATGCACCGCCACGGCGAGATCGGCACATACTCGGGCAGGTAGCGCTCGGCAGCGGTGTCCATCGTGGGATCGCCGGGATGCTTCTTGCGCGTGACCATGCCGAAGCACCAGACGAACGAATACTCGACCGCAGCGGTCTTGAGCTTGCTCGCGAGGTTCTCTGACTTCACCCACACATTGAGGAACGCCTGCAACGCCTCGGCGTGCTGCTCGATCTCGCCCTGTGCGCCGTCCATCGCCTTGCGGGTCTTGACGAGCGTTTTCGGGTTGCGATGCACCAGACGAGGCAGCATCACCGAGAGCCATATGCCAGCGTGGTTTACGGTCGATTCCTCGACCGCCGCCTTGCCGTCATACGCCTTCGTGTGCATCGACGCGATCATCTCCGACAGGTTCGTGAGCTTCTCATCACGCCTGTCAATCGCGTTGTTGATCTCGTCATAGAGCTTCTGGGGTTCGGTCGTGAATGCCATTCGCTACGCTCCGTTGGGTTGAGCGTCCTGCGATTTGCTTTCTTTCTGGCTCGCCTTCTTTTCGGCGAGCTTCTTCTCATGCTCCGCGAGCTTGATGTTGCCCGCGTCGTGACTTGCACCCGAGTCAGGATAGTAGCGCCGCTGAGAAGGGGTTGGATTCTTGATGATCTCCACCGATATCGGTGCGTCGATATCCATCTTGAGGATGTGGTTCTCGAGCGACTTCGCCCTGACAAAAACACGCTGAGTAGTATCCGTGCGGTTCGGAGGTATCTCCATGCACAGCCATTGCTCACGAGCCAGTTTGGTTGAATACACGATGTCGTCCTTGAGTGCTGCGGCATCCTGCCTTTCTAGCGTTCTAACTCGCTGTCCCATCTTATCATGTACGGGGGTCAGGTGTCCCCGTATTTCTCCACATATTCACCGAACTCCTCGGCGCTCATCTTGTCGATGTTCTCCTGCTTGAACGCCTGAGCCGCCTCGAGGGTGCCGGGCCTGCGCCCGTATTTCGTTTTCCAAATCTCGGTCAGGATGTACCTCATCGCATCGCACCCGTGATCCACGCACCCGGGATCGGGCTCGTTCTTCGCGGGGCGGTCCTCCTTCTGCTCGGCCCAGACATAGCCAGGAATCTCCTCGACCACGCCGACGGGGAGGTTCTGGGCTCGGTGGATCGGGCATTCGTACCGCAGCGCCCTCGAGCTGAACCGGACCACTGTGGGCCGATCGCGATCCGGGTCGCCCATGAGGTCTTTCACCAGTTCAATGCCCGCTGACACGCTCCCCTTGCCCTTCTGGGCTTTCTGGACGAGGTTGTGCCCGTCTTGGCCCTTCCTCCATCCGAACTGCTCATTGAGGTACTCGATCAGGTCCGTGCGGTGATCCGCGACACACTTCACGAACCCGAACTCCTCGAACGCCCCCTTGACCCACTCGGCCATGGTCTCGAGGCGGACCTTTGCCCCGTACCACTCCGCGAGCATATCGACATAGCGAATACCGCCCTTTTCGCACACACCCCATACTTGAAGATCGGTCGCGTCCAGATGCCCGAAGTCGATCCCGCCCATGAAATAGTCGTACTCGAGCGCGTTGATCCCATGCGGCATCTCCTCGGTTGGCTCGCCCGGGTCGAACACATGCACCGCCTCGTCGAAGTGCGGGTAGATCGCGCCCTCAGCCGAGCACCACTCGCCGTCCTTGAGCCGCCGCCGCATCACGCCCGAGAGCTGATCGAGGATCATCATGTATTGACGGCCCTTCGCCGTCCACTTCTTCGTCGTGGGGTTGAAGTAGGCCGGGTTGTGCCAGTGCTTCGTCTTGACCCGCTCCATCCGCGTGCCCTCGCGGTCTGGTCGCCGGTTCAGGAAGTGCGTGGTGTTCCCCGGGTTGGTGTCGGTGATGATCCCCTTGAACGGCGTGCCCGAGTTGCGCATCGCCCGGTAGAGCGATTGGTACTCGTCCTCCTTGAACTCGATGCCCTCGACCACGAGCGCGAAGTCGTACTGCGTGGAGAACAGCCGCGTCGGGTTGTCCATGCCCGCGATCCGCGTCACCGATCGCCCCTGCCTGACATCCCACGAGTATTCGTTGCGGTGTGCCCGGCTCGGCCCCTTGAGCAGAATCGGGTGATCCGGCCCGAGAACATCGTCCTCGAACACCTGCATCCACGAATCCGTGAGCGAAACACGGGTCTTTCGGATCACCACCGACCGCATCCGGGGGTAGCGCTGGTGCATGGCCTCGAGCAGCACGCCCTCGAAGAAGGTTTTGCCGGTGCCCGCAGGCCCCTCGAGCGACCACTCATAGAACGGCAGCACCTCGTCCTCGTCCTCGCCCGGTCTCCACATGGGATCGTGAGACATCAGCTCACGCCAGATGTCGCGGTACGGGCCGACGAGCTGAATCGTCCTTTTGCTCATTCTCCGGGCCTCTGTCCGGCGTGCAGCTCGACCTCCACGATCTCACGGGTGCGGCCTGTCTCCTCGTGCTTCTCGGGCCGGTCAGCGAACTTCTTGGGGTGCATCCTGCCCAGCACCCACTTGCGGGTGTCGATGCGAAGCCGCGACCGCTGCACATGCTCGCCGTTGAGCTTATATAGCACCCCGCCCGCGCCGTCCACGCTCTCTATCCAGTCGTTCGTGCCGTCGTCGGCGATCTCGAGCATCTCGTCGAAGATTCGGTAGGATCGGCCCAACTGCGCCGCGTCGTAGCGATTGGCGAGGTCGTGGGTTGCGTTGAGGCGGCTGTCTGAGAGCCACTGATAGAACGACCGCTCTGCGGGTGCCTGCGCCGCATCGGCGGGCTCCTCGTGCCTGAACACCGACCTGGCCGACCGCCCCTCGTACATCTGCTCGATCACATAATCGAACTTCTCGAGGTGGAATCCGCGACCCTTGCCGTCACGAAGATCGATCACCAGCTCAACAAGCTGGGTGCGCGACAAATCCTCGATCTTGCTGCGTGCGTCCTGCCCCATGCGTTCCCCTGCTTAGCGTGTCGCTTTGGAGATCGACACTTGGGCGTTCTGCATGGTCCCGTTGCCGCCCGTGCTCTTATACTTCCAGCGGCAGTTTCGCAGCGCCCTGGTATCGACGACAAGCGCGAATGTGTTGTCTACTGACAACGCCGTGACCGCGAGCGAAACTACTTCTTCACTGAGCACCCCGTCAGCGTCAGCACGGTACAGGTCGTGCCATGCCCCCGTGTCGCCCTCGACTTGGAGCGTGAGATCGATCTGCGTGTTGCCCGTGCCCGCGTCATAATCGAAGATGAAGAGCATTTCATCGGCGAATGACGCATCGAACTCGTCGGACCTCGCGGACCCGTAGCTCGTTGACACGCTCACCGCCGCCGCTTGGATATCTACTAACTCGTATGATGTGCTTCCCATTTTTCTACCTCACTGCCTTTCTGCCGATGATCGAACCGAAACTGATTGTTTGGGCCACCCGTGAACCGTCGATAAGGCCCGACTGATCGCCGCCGACGGTCACCAACGATCCCCCCGCAGAGGTCCATGTGCCCCAGAAGGCGGCTTGGCTGTTGGTCTGGGCATACTCCTGCTCGATCCATGCACCAGACACATCTTCTTTGAAGCCGATGCCTTCGTTCAGGTCGCCCTTGTAGAACTGCACATTAGAGTCTGTACCAGCAATCGTCAGTCTGTTGCTCATTCCAGCACTCATTGTGGTGCCGCCAGTGTCGCTGGCTTCAAGAACGCCATCAAGCCATATCTCAGCGGTCGTGGCCCTCTTGACAAACGCAACATGATGCCACTGCTCGTCAACAACATTGACTGTACCTATAAAATCATGCATGGGGACTCGGGCCGGGTTGTACACGATGAACCGAAGCCGTCCGTGCTCGGTACGCTGCATCACAAACTGATAGTCCGGGTATTTGTTGTTTGCGAAGAAGGTCTGCCTGTTTGTATAGCTACCCCCGAACAACTGGGATACGCCCAAATCTCGGAACCAGCATGAGAACGAGAAACTGTCCAAGCCGGACACATCGAAGTTGGACACCCCGATGGGCCAAGTGACAGTCTGCGACAACGACCTGTCGAAGTTCATTCCGTCCCCGACTTTGCCCGCCACACTCACAGGGGAGTTGTTCTGCGTCCCCACCGAGACATTGCCGAGGCGGTCAACGCCGTCCATCGCCGGTAAGTAAATATCTTGTGCTGCCTTGTACGCATTGTACGAGCCGAGTGCATCACCGGGTGCAACCGTGCCGTTGCCAGTGACAGGCGGGTAGATGCGAAGCACCTGCGTCCCGCTCGTCGCCAGTGTGCCCGACCACTTCACACGCAGCCAGCCGGAGCCCACAGGCGATCCGTGTGTGTAGTCGATCCAGTCACAGGCCAGTTCTGTCCCATCATCTTTAGCGGCACGACCATTGGTCGCGTCGATATTCTCCGCCGCCGCCCACCATGCTGCCGACATACGCGACAGATCCACCATGAGGGTGAAGTCTGTCAGCGCCGACGATGGATTCAACACCGTCGCCGTGTCATAGGTAGTTGTTGGTAGTGGCATGAGTTACAGGCTTTCGATAGCCGTAACCACATCCCCCAGAGCAGCGAGGGCAGCGGTAACGATGGCCTGCTTACGGGCATCAATAGCGGCAAGGGTATCGGCATCAAAGCCAAAACTAGGCACGGTTGCAGCCCACGCTGCGTAGTCCGCAATGGCCGAGTTGAGAAGGTTGCTTGCCTGCTGAATGGCACGGGTGGCCTGGGTTTCAACCGCCTTGCCTGCGTTGTATCCGTCGAGTTGGTCAATGAGATTCATGTGTATGTCCTTTTGTTTGTGTTGCCATTACTCAGTTTCCATCCACGCCCGCAAGTGCGGCGCGATTGCGATCATGTTCTCGATCTGTGTGTTGGTCGGGCCCTCGTGATTGAGGTCCACCCATATCCCCAGCTTTTGGTGTCCTTGAGCCGCCAGCATGTAGATCGTTGGCGTGTTGTATTGCTTCGATTCTGCGGGGGTCATCTTGTACGACGGCCAAACGAAGGGGACGACATCTTTGCCGGTCTTGCGGAGAGCCATTGTCCCGGTGCGAATCCGCTGGTAGTGCTCGCTGATGTTCTCGCGGTCGAGGAAATCGCGATCGTCGTTGCCGGTCGCGTACCCGTTGAGCCAGAGCCAGTCGAGCTTGTCCGTGAAGCCCCGAGCAGAGCTCATGTTGCGATAGTCGCGGGGCTCGATCGGCCCTTTCGTGAGGCGAGGCAGCGAATAGAGGGAAACAGGGAGGCCGTCGGATGCCTCGTGCGCACCATCGATGAGCTTGTTGAGGAACGCCACATCGTGCGACTCAAAGCCGTTGCGAAGCACATTGAGAGTCCATCGCTCGATGATCGTCTCGCGGTCAGGTCCGTACCTGCGGGGCTCGTAGTCCACATAGATGTTTGAGTAGGTCTTGGGGGTCCATCGCGTATCGATCAGGTGGCGGACGCGGGCGTGCATCGCGACAGCAACCTCGTCGAGATTCCTCCCGACCCAATCCTCGGGGAAGTTCATGTAGTTGCCGCGGTCGCGACCGATAGGGGAGTTGGCTTGCAGCGAGACATCGGCATCGAGCCCTTGCCCGATAATGGCTTCGTCCCAGAACCGTCGCTGGAGCTCTTCTTTCCCGGGCATAGCGATGACGAGTTTCATGCCTTATCCCCTCCCCACGGCTTTTGTTCTTCGAGGCGCGCGATGCGATCGCTGTGCTCGTCGAGCTTGGCATCGAGCCCATCGACGGATGTGCTCAGACGCTTGACCTCGCCCGAGAGTCCCTTGAGCTCGGCGCGGAACGCCTGGCCCTCTCCCTTGATCTGCGCCACGACCCATACCGCGGCTGCAGTGATCGAGAGCAGCGTAATCATCATGCCCAGGACTCCGAGCGCAAAGGTCATTTCGTCCATCATCAACTCCTTGCCTCCGTTCGCTTATCACCCCCACACCCCCGCGCCTTCCGTGGCGATCGGGGGTGTGGGGAGGAGAGAGAGAAAATCACCTGTCCGAGCAAGCCGGAGGGGTGTCAAAAGCCCCATTCGCCCTCTTCGGGCTCTTCGTGCTCGGCATAATCCGGGCTGTCCAACTCGTTCGCGCGATCCGCAGCGGCATCGACGAGGCCCTGCTGGGCTTCGAGGAACTCGGGAGTCACGCGCACGACACGCTTGTTGCTCGCAAGCTGCTGCACGAGCTTCATGGTCTCGAGCACGGCGGTCGCAATGACGGGGATAGGTACACTCACGGCGAATCTCCTGCGTGTTGAGCGAGTCGGAGGATCACGCCCTCGAGAGCTGCCTCGAGCATCTGCGTGGTGGTGGCATCACCGCCCAGCGCGGCTTCGCGCAGGTCGGTGTATATCTGCCTCCCCTCTTGAATCGCGGGATTGATTGTGTTGTGCCAGGTCTCATAGTCGATCTCACCGCTCGCCCGAGCCGCGTTGAGCGTGTTCACGGTGGCGAGGTAGACAGCGCCGACATCACGCACGACATTCGTGGGCTCGGTCTCCTCGAAGAACGAGCAGCCGGACAGCGTTGCGGGTGGGACGAGCGCCAGCAGGGCGCACAGCGACAGCATGACGATGCGCTTCATCGTTTCCCCTGTGCCAGTTTCTTGGCTTTGCCGGGATTATCGACGACAACGCCGCCGCGATCAATCCGGTGGATGACTAGGTCGATCACGAACAACAGCAGCCCGACGGCGAAGATGCCGAGCACCTGCGCCGCGTTGTCGAGCTGGGCCAGCCCCTCATCGCTCTGGAACACGCCAAGAGCACCAGCCAACGCGATAAGGCCCGCGCCGATGTATCGGCTTGCGAGCTGGGCGATTCGTGACTTGTTGTTCTTGAGTGCCCCGAGCAGGTAATCGAGCAGTTGCATTGCGGACTCCGAACCAGTGCTGATTTCGGTGTCCTACCTGACAAGTGGCGTACTGCCCATGAGTTGATGCCCAAGCGTATCAGGTCTTGGGGTGGGAGGCAAGCTGGTTGTCCAGCACATCCCCCGCCTCGGGCTCGGTCGCCCGATGCAGATCCTCAGCGCTGGGAACGATCACACCCCGCCATGATTTCAACAAGGACTGAAAACTCACGCCCTCACGCGCGCGTAGTGCTGCCGTTTGCCGATAAGGGTGAAAAACACCTTTCTACCTGTCCGAATGCAGGCCAATCTGATGGATTTACGGATAACTATCACTTTATCATTGACTTACAGCCCGGCACAAGAGACCATCGACCTGCCTGCGAACGGCACGGATGCCCCCACATCGGAGTCTACGATGCCAGTGAACACCACCGTCGCGGTCGAGGACGCTCTCGACCGCTGGATGGGCGAGGCAAAGATTCGCCAGCTCTCAGCGGACACGCTCAAGAGAACCCCGAAGGCGATCCGGCGGATGATGATTTCAGTCGGTGCCAGCTCGATCACCCAGGTCGATCGGGCGACGATGCGACGGTATCTCGCGGAGCTGAGTGATAATGGGGTGCGAGGCGAACCGCTGTCGCCGAAGTCGATGAACAACTACATCACCTGCTTCAACTCGTTCTTCGAGTGGTGTCGAGCTGCGGAGATCACGCCTGCGGGGTGGGCGAACCCCTGCGAGGGGATCAAGCTCGCCCGAGCCCAGACGAAACAGAGGCGTGCCCTGACAGCTCAGGAGGTTCTCGGACTCTACGAGGCCGCGAAAGACGATGAGCGCTCGGCGAACCCTGCCCGCCGTGACCGCGAGGGGCAGGTTATCGTCCGCTCGGGCACCTACTGGATCATGGCCTGCACGGGCATCAGGATCAGCACCGCCGAGCACCTGCGGGTTCGGCACTTGGAACTCGATGGCGCTCATCCGGTGGTGCATGTGCCAGCGTTCAACACCGGCAAGAACTCGCGTGAGCGGTCGATCGACATCAGTGAGCACGACCGCCGCATACTTCTGGACTACCTCGAGCACCACCCTCGCCAGCTCGAGGCCGACGATCTCGCGTTCCCTAGGCCGCATCCAAGTGTTTTGTACCACGATGCCGAGCAAGCAAAGGTTCCGCTTGTCGATCATCTGGGTAGATGGGTCGGTTTCCACGCATTCCGGCGCTTTCACTCGACACAGCTATTGAGAGCGAATGTCGATCCGAAGCTCGTGCAGCAGCGTATGGGGCACCGATCGCTGCAAACCACACTCAAGCACTACGACGATGTTCAGCGTGAGGACCAACGCGGCGCTGCTAAGGCACTTTCCGACAGCATGTTAGAAAATCGCGTGTATATTGCACACAACCCCTTGACTTCGACAGGGGATATCGCCAATAATGGGGAAGTCTGTCAGTCACAACCTATCGCAAAATCCAACGAGCCATGCGACATAGACCTCCCCCGACTGACAGACATCAACCGGGATGGTCTGTCGCATGGCTCGAGCTTGCCGCGCGAAGATGCGAGCAAGGGGATGCGGGGTGCTGAAAAGTGGAGGACAGGGGACTCGAACCCCTGTCACGAAACGATCGGCATTCTAGGCAAGGGGACGGTGATAGAGGCCGTCACAACTGCCCTCCGCATCCTCGAGCGTGCAATGAGCGCCGCTGAGGACGACGAAGATGAAAATGGTTTCCATCCCCATGACGAACCGACTCGCTGAGGCATTGGTCGGTGCTGCGATTGTTGAAATCGCCCAGCACGCGAACAGATACCTCGACCCCGAGGTTATCGGTTATGAAATCGCCGACGAGCTGCATGGCACAGGCCACGACGACGAGCGGCTTGTCAAGACCGCTTCGCTGCTCTCGAGCATCGCCGCCGAGATCATGGGGCATGTCGAGGGGGAGGGGGTTGCTGACGCGGCTCCGTCCTCAGTGGCTTCGGCTTCTGCCCCTCCCCCTGCGATATCGGACGAGGAGGCGCTCGAGCGTCTCGAGCAGCACGACCCAGAACTGGCACAGATGCTTCGTGCGTTCCTTGATCGTGACGCGGAGACATTGCTCAGGGCGAGCCAAGAGCTTGAAAAGGCACAAGAAGCCGCCGATGCGTTCGAGGAGCTGATGGGCAAGCCGCTGGTAATCCTCGGCAACATCGGCTTCGAGAAGAAGATCGGAGGTGAGTCTTGACCAACTACCCACTTGAAGAACAGTTTGCCGAAGCCGAGGCGATTCACCTGACCGAGCCGATCGATCCGCCAGAGACACGCTCAGACCGCCACGGGCTCAATCAGGCCGAGGTCTGCTCCATGATCGCCGAGGGCAAGCGGAAGGCCGCACGCGGGCCTGTGTGCAAAGAGAACGGATACACCTTCGAGCAGTGGTGTGACGAACTCACGGTTGGGCGGCACCTGAGCAGCGACAAGCTGCTCGAGATGTACGAGCAAGACTGGGAGGCGTGGGTAGCCGACGACCGGATTCGAGACTACGCGACCTGATTCACTTCTTCTCTCTCCTCCGGGTGGCGGGTTGGAAACCGCCCGCCGCCTTTTCTAACTCGTGCGCCGATGGTCGGCGCAAGTACCCGCGAGCAGCGCAGTGGCTCGCGAGTCCAAGCGGGGCGAAATCCCCGCATTGGGCTTTCAGGCAAGGAGGCCGATGTTGGCACGACTTTGGATCATCATGCACCACGATTTGCAAACAAGCCCAGAAGCCCGCAAGATCGCCCGCCTGACGGGTGAGAGCGTGTTCGCCACGATCGGCAGACTCCACGCTGTCTGGTGCTGGGCCGACACGCACAGCGACGACGGTGCGATCCGAGCAGACCTCGAGGACATCGACGACACCGCCGAATGCGACGGGTTCGCGGAGGCGATGATCGCCGTTGGCTGGCTGACGAAAACCGACGACGGCCTCGAGTTCCCCCGGTTCGGCGATCACAACGGCAAGACCGCCAAGAGCCGCGCAAAGGCGTTTCAGCGCCAGCAACGCAGTCGCCGCGCGTCCGCGAACGAATCTGTCACGCAGGACCGTGACAAAACCGTGGAACCTGTCACGCAGGACCGTGACCATACATCACATAACAACACAGAACAGGACAATGCAAAAGCACCCACAAGGGAGAACGGGGGCGAATCTCGCGATTCGCGAGGGAAGCGCCCCCCCGCCGAAAAGTTCGATTGGAGCAAAGCCCCCGAGCGGATGAACACCGCGAAGGTGCGCGAGTCGCTGATCGAGTGGTACACCTACCGATCCGGCGCGAAGCTCAAGCGGTGGCAGAATATCACCCTGCTCAAGACGATCAACAAGTTCGACAAGCTCGGCGGGCCTGAGAAGCTGATCGAGGCGATCGAGCACTCGATCTCGCAGGGCTATCAGGGCCTCGTGTCGCCCAAGAGCGGCGATCGGCCCGCGAAGCCGAGCGATCGGATTCACAACAGGCAGACGGCAGGAGGAACCGCAGACGCGGACCTCGTGCGGCTCAAGCTCACAGGAGAATCGGCATGACCGACGCATACACCGGAATACCCGTCCTCACTCGCACGCAGGCGCGCAACCAAGCGACTGAGATCGGCAAGTTCCCCCGCCGTCACACCGACGGATTCGAGGGCGACATAGCGGAACTCAGGCCGGAGCAGCGCGAGCCGAAGAGCGCGATCGCCGCTCGAATCCGCGAGGGAGACCTGACAATCCTCAAGGGCCGCATGGGAACCGGCAAGACTTGGCTCGCCTGCCTGTTCGGGTTCAAGTGGTACGAGCGGGGCTACAGCCGCGAGCGGGGCAAGGCACGCTACTGGACGCTGACCGGCCTGCTCCAAGAGCAGAAATCTTGGTATGGCCTGGACAACTCCAAGCGTGGCGAGGAGCCGATGTGCCTCGCTCGGAAATGCGGCTTGCTGTTCATCGACGAGCTTGTTGCACAAAGCGATTCGCTGCACGATCAAACGCTGATTCGCGACCTGTTGGACGAGCGATACCGCGAGAAGCGAGCGACCGTCATCATCACCAATCTGGACAGCGAGGGGCTTCTCGGAGCCCTCGACACACCGACACTCGACCGAGCACGCGAACACGACGGCAGGATGGTGATTCAGATCAAAGGAAGTTCACAGCGAGGAGGACAACATTGATTTACCTACCACCCAAAACCATCGAGGTCAGCCCCAACGCACGCGACTGGTATCCTGCCACCGAAGCACACCGAATGCGAGTCAAGTACGCCAAGACAGCGGGGGGCGACTACTACCGCATCCGCAGAGGCGCGTACGACCCCAGCGCGGTAGGGCAGCAGTATGTCAGCGTTACGAGCAGGCACATCGAAGTGATGGCGCAGCACGAGGAGCTGATGAACGCCACAAGCAAGCTGCTGCCCCCGATCAACCCCGCCGATGTCGTCGGCGTTGTGTGTGCCCGTGAGGGCACGAATCTTGGGGAGATTCGATCGACATGCAGAGCAACGCCAGTGGTGCGAGCTAGATCGATCCTCAGCTACATCCTGCACTATGAGCTAGGCATGAGCTACCCGGAGATTTCCAACATCTTGCGAGGCAATACATCCTCGCACGCAGCGGCGTTTGAAGCAGCCAAGCGTGCCAAGCGAGGCCAGTACGGAGCAATGGGCGACATAGCGAGAGAAGTTCTAGCTGACGCACGCAGAGAGGCGGTGGGGCAATGAGCTTGCTCGCACTCGGCATACTGATGGGGTTCTGGACTTCGGGCGTGATCTGGTTTCTCTGCGATCTCAGCAGACGCGACCCGGACATGGAGCTGAACAACGGAGATGTAGACGAACACGAACAAGACCATTGGGAGGATGGACGATGATCCCCGTCAAGCGCACCCCAGCCCATTGCCCGCCTCCCGGGGTTTACCGGAACATCCCGTTCGAGGACTACTGCTCATGGGACGCGCTCAACGCGAGCACGATCGGCCAGTTCCTCGTGAGCGGACGAAACGGAGCGAGCTATCTCGCCGGCGAACAGAGTCCGCCGAAGAAAGATCAGCTCCTCGGCACAGCAACACACTCGATGCTGCTGGAGCCCGTGGACTACGCCGACCGGATGCTCGTAGACGAGAAGATCGGCCCAGCCGCCGAGGTCACGCACCGCAAGGTCGCGGAGGCCAACCCGGGCAGAATCATTCTCCGCAAGGGCTGGAACGAGCAGATCGTAAGTATGGCGAGGAGCGTGGCGACACACCCCAAAGCGAGATACCTGCTCCGCGAGGTCGAGGGAAGCAACGAGCTGACGCTCGTGTGGGACATCACCCGCCGCGTGGGTGGCGATGATGTCACGGTCAGATGCAAGGCACGCATCGACAGGCATATTCCCGCGTTCACACCGTACCCGGATGCGAGCAAACCTGTGTGCTGCTTCCTCGATATCAAGACCTGCGCCAAAGACAAGGGTTCGCCCGAGCAGATCGATCGCACAGTAGCCAACTGGGGTTATCACCGGCAGGCGGCTTGGTATCTGAGCGGGGGAATCCGCCTGGGCCTGATCGACAAGATGCACGCGAACAGCTACATCATTCTCGCGATCGAAAAAGACAGACCCTATCCAGTCGGCACCTACCCGATCTGCTGCTCGGCGCTCGAGCAGGGCTGGGCAGACTGCAAGCGAGGTATCGCCGCATATCTCAAATACCGACTCCACGGGCACGCTCCTCATGCGAGCGAGAACCTCGTGCCCGTTTCCCTGCCCATGTGGGCCATGAACTCAGAACAGGAGACAGCAAGTGACTGAACAGCAGGATGCGAATAAAGAAATCGTGCAGGCACCCAAGCCAGCGGTATCGATCGAGAAACACGGGCTCGCGCCCACCACGCTCGACGGACTTTGGAGAGTCTCGGAGATGATCGCCGCGTCAGGTCTCGCACCGTCGGGGTTCGACAACGACCCCCGAAAAATCTGCGTGGCTCTGAGCACCGGCCTCGAGCTGGGCCTGCCGCCGATGAAGTCGATCCAGAGCATTGCCGTTATCCACGGGCGACCGACGCTGTGGGGTGACGCGATGATCGGCCTCGTCCACGCCTCGGGCCAGCTCGAGGACTTCGAGGAGGACTACGAGCCCGGCGAGAACGGCGTAGACGAGATGACCGACGACTTCGCCGCGATCTGCACCGTGAAGCGGAGGGGGTTCAGTAGACCGCTGTTCACCCGGTTCAGTGTCGCCGACGCGAAGAAGGCCAAGCTTTGGGGCAAGTCCGGCCCGTGGACGACGCACCCCAAGCGGATGCTGCGTTACAAGGCCAGAGCGTTCGCCTTGCGTGATATGTTCGCCGATGTTCTCGGTGGCTTGCATATGTACGAGGAGATGCAGGGCGAGGAAAGCAGCTTCGACCCGTCGCGGATGAAGGTTGCCGAGCAGGGCGATCTCGACGGCTTGCAGGGCAAGATGCTCGAGGACATGGGCGGCGAGATCATCGAGGCCGAAGTGGTTGAGCAGGACGACGAAGAACCCGAGGAGCCCGAGCGTGACCCGGACACCGGCGAGATCATCCCCGACGACATTGGGCGCGGGACGGCGTTGTTTGAGGGTGAGCAGGAAGGGGGAGTGTGATGGGAGCCACAGCCAATAGGGACGACAAGTTCGTAGACCCAAAGCTCGCCTTCGACGCTATGGGGAAAGAAGTCGCATATATGGTCAACGACCTCCGGCGTATCGCCAAGTCGTACGACACAGACAAGCCCCTCAAGAAGATGCTGGGCGTCGCCGCGTGCTTGCTGGAAGATTTGGAGAGGGAGAGGGTAGTCCTCAACATTCAACTTGACGATGTGGTCGAGTGCGAATGCGGCGAACTCGTGCGAAAGAACCCGCCGCTGCCGATAAACGAGGAGGTGAAGTGACCCACCTCATATCCATCGACCCGAGTATCACCTGCACCGGCGTTGCCGAGTTCGACGACGGCGAGCCCGTTGCCGCGCACCGGATCGTACCGTCAGACAGTCTTGGTACGATCGCGAAGATCGACTGGACCATCGCGCAGATCGAGCTGATCGTGCCCCGGTTCTCGATCTGTGATTTCGTGATCGAGATCACCAGCGGCAAGACCAGCAGCAGGCACAAGGGCGGCGGGGCGGGTCTCGGCACCTACGGCATGGCTGTGGGGCACATCGCCCGCCACCTGATCCTGACCCAGCACGAGGGCCGCGTGACGCAGGTCTATGAGAACGACTGGACTCGCGGGCGAGGGAGCAAGGACAAGCGCATCGCGCATCTCAAGTACACCTGCCCGCTCTACGCGAGGCAGTACGCACACATGGACCCGGGCGGCGACATCGCGGACGCGATCGGGCTCGGCGAATGGCACATGATGAACACGCGATTGGAGGCAACAGCATGAAGGCCAGGACGACGAAGTACAAGAACACGGCGGCATACGAGCGAGGCGTGACAGACGGCGGGCGAGAAGCTCGCGGCGAGCACCACCGGATCATGCCGAGGAATGGGGTCTGCAAAGACTACCTCGACGGGCACAGGCGGGGCGTGGAGATCGAGGCAAAGAAGAAGCTGGCCGCAGCTTTGGGGGTATCAGATCATGGGTAAGCACGCAACACACCGGATACACCAGAACACGCGGACAGCGTGGCGGTCGTTCGATCAGGGCACACGACAGCGCGAGGTCTGCGAAGTCCTCGAGCGATACGGCGAGCTGACGGATCGGGAAGTCTGCTACAAGCTGGGAAGCAGAGACATGAACTACGCACGCCCGGCGATCACCAAGCTCATCGAGGAGAAGATCGTCGAGGAGCGAGGCAAGACAGTCTGCGAGACCACCGGGCGGCGAGTCCGGGTCGTGGGCCTGCGATGGAACGGAGGAATCGAATGAGTGAGCTACCTATCGGAACGAGACTCAATGCTTGGAGCATCGCCCGCAAAGCCCATGATGGACAGTTTCGGGTCGGCGGCGAGCCGCACATCGGGCATGTTGAGCGAGTCGCGGAAGCGTGCCGCGAGTACGGAGAGGAACTTGAGATTGTCGCGTTCCTCCACGATGTACTCGAGGACTCCTCGATCACCTGGATGGACCTAATCAAGCGAGGAATCCCCGCCGAGCTGGTCGCTCATGTTGAGACACTCTCCCGGCGAGAGGGCGAGTCCTACGAGGACTTCATCGACCGCTGCAATCAGCACCCGCTGACGCGGCTCGTGAAGATCATGGACATCAGCGATAACCTCAAGGACGCGCGAACGCACAAGCCGCACCATGTCGCGAGGTATCAGGCGGCATTGAACAAGCTGCGGGAGGATCGGAAGTATGACTGACGAACACAAGACAGCACAACAGCACGCGGACAACCTCGAGGCGTGGCCGACCTGCGTACTGATGGATGCCGCGAAGTGCTTGCGTGCAATGAGCATCGAACTAAGGGACGCAGCGATGTATATCCGCGAGCTCACCAAAGAACGCGACGAGTACAAAGCAGTTGCGGAGTCGTTGCCGATGACACTGGACGGGATGCGGATTACACCCGGCTCGACCTACTACTTCAGCAGCGGCGTGGATGCATCGGTTCTCGCGGTGTGGTTCTGCGGCTCGCTCGATCTTCAGTCGCACGACGAGCGTACCGGGATGCCGACAAACGACTGGAAACTTCTACGCACAGAAGAACGGCACTATATGTACTCCACCCGCGAAGCCGCCGAAGCCGCCGAAGCCGCCGAAGCCGCACGCAAGGAGGCCGACGATGAACACTGAAGCACTCACCACCGCCGCCGAAGCCCTGATCCTCGCGGTTGCAGGGGAGGTGGGGGGATGATGACAGCATACGACCACCTGCTCGCGGTAGTGACACACGAACCGCAGACCATGAAGCAGATCGACGAACGCATCGCCGCAAGAAGATGCGGACGACGCTATCACAAAGGCACCGTGAACCGCATGGTCCATCGTGCGATCAGCGAGCAGCTCATCCGGCGAGAGCGGTCGGAAACGACCGGCGTGGGCTGGTGCTATCTCTACATCGAAGCCGCAGGCGGTCAGTCCCCTGCCTGAGCATCTCGCTCGCGCCGCACACGCATCCGGCGCTGCTCGGCCAGCGCCCGCCGATACCCACGCTCAGACTCGAGCACCGGACGCTCAACCTCATCGCCTCGCTCGGCCATTCGAGCGAGGCGATTCGCCTCAGCATACAGGGCGTTGAGCCGCTCATCGGTCACGGTCGCGTCACCCTCGGCTGCTCGGCTCCTGAGATCGTCTGAGACCCGCTCATAGAGGTCGAACGCCCACGCCGCCTCGAGCATCGGCCCAGACTCCTCGCGGTACGCCGCGAGCCGCGAGCTGTCCCCTGTGTCCATATATCCCTTCTCGAACGATCGCAGCTCACGCATCTGCTCCGTGTTCCGCCAGAACTGGCTCCTGTGCCGCCCGTCGAAGGGCTCTCCGGCAAACCGGCGAACTACGGGGGTTTGCCTGAGCGTGAAATCACCGTCAGACATCGCGGCCCCGGGAAGCTCAATGAGTTGCCGCACGAACCGGCCAGCGCCGCCGACATGAGCATCCCAAAGGTGCTCGATCGTGCCGGGGTGAAGATCGATCAGGCCCGGGCGAACCTCGTCGCCGCCCGTGAGCCGGTTGATCTCCTGCGCAACCGCGCCAGATAACCCCCGGTCAGAGCCGAAAAAGAGGTGGCTGTCCGGCGTGGTGTCGCCGGGGAATCGCATCGGGTTGATCTCTCGACCGAGGAAGTTCTGGTTGGTTTCGAGTTCCGCAAACGGCTTGCCGACCTCGGGGACCATCGTTGCCAGCCGGATATCACTCCCACCGATCGGGTTGAAGCTGTTGAGTGCTGATTCGGCCATGCTACTGATCGCCTGCCCGCTGGTCTGCTCGCCCCTCGAGGCGTTCGCCAGGTTGGTGCCGACCGAGTGGAACACATTGTACCCATAAGGCAGCGGGAGCTTGATATACCGACCGCCCGATCCCGGCAGCATCAGGATCAGGTTGTGAGACTTCTCCCAATCCGAGAGCTTGTCGTAGAACAGTTCACCGTCGTCGTCCTCGTCGCTGAGGAACGCATTGAGGTACGCGAGGCCGAACGCCGCAGCCGTCACGCCCGCCATGATCTTGCGGCCCGTCCGGGTGTTGAGCGCCTGCAACATGCGGACATTGCCCTGCACCGAGGCGTTGAAGAACAGGTAGAGCGTGTTGAGCATGGTCCCGTGCTCGCCCTTGCGGTTGAAGTTGACCGTCAGATTCTTCGCCGCCTCAGCCGCTTTTCCGCGATCCACGCCCTGCTCTCGTAGCTCGGCGTAGTACGCGAGCCGCACACCGTTCTCGACCGCCGTGTTCGCGTCACCGATCAGGTTGATAAGCCCCGATGCCGCACGAATCACCTGATTCTGGCCGTTCTTGACCTTCCTAGCGAGCTGGGCAATCTCTCGAGCTCGCTCATCGAACGAGTAGGCCCCAGTCCATCCGGTCTTTCCGCCGTCCTCCACGAACTCACGGTAGAGCTGCGCCCACTTCCCGCCCCCGGTCTCGTCGCCCGCCTTCCGGGTTTCGCGGGTCGCTCTCCATGCCCCACGCACGGCCTTGCCTGTGTTCTTCACCACGCGGCGAGCCGCCTTTGCCGAATCGTCCGCCGAGATGTTCACCGCCGCCGTCTGGATGTCGCGCACGAAGTTGGTCAGGACGAACTCAGGGTTGAACGATGTCACCATCGCCGACTTGAACCGCATGTAATACTGCAACAGCTTGAGCGCTTTGGGGAGGTTCGCTGTGCCGATGTTCTTCAAAGCCCGGGCCAAGTCCTCGTTGTGCAGGAACAGATACCGCTCCTCGCCCTTATACTTGACCGTCACCGTTTTGGGATCGTTCTTGATCCGGCTGATCCCGGTTGTTGGCACCTGCGATGTCTCGTACCCGCCGAACAGGTCCACTGGCCCGCTCGTGGTCACCGTTGGCTTGTATACATCCCAGAGTGTCTGATCGGGGTTGTCGAGGATGAGCTGCATCATCGCGAGCCCAACGCGGTTGCGTTCAGCCCGCACGATCGCCGCGTCCCCCTGGTGAATCAGGAACAGGAGCGGAGAGTCTGCGAGCGAGCTGCGACCCTTCGCCTTCTTGCTCTCGGGGCCTTGCACGCTGAACCCCTGTGGGCGACGGGGCATCGGGGCATCACCGACATCCGCCGTGCGGAGCGGTACATAGTGATCGTACATCTTGCGCCACGCATCGGCCTGCGCCTGCGAGACCAGGTCATTCTCAACCATCCAGTTCAGGTTCCACTCCCGGAGCTTGCGGACCTCCTCGAGCAGTTCAGCGAACGCCTTAGCGTTGTCGCCGCTCTCGATCCGATCCACGATCTCCGCTGCCTCCGCGTCCGTCATGCCCGAGCCCGGCCCCTTGAAGTCGGGATTGCGCTCAGCGATGACGCGGTTGCGCTCGGGCGCGTGCTTGGCGTAGAGGTACAGGTCCAGCTCGCCCCGCTCGATGCCTGCTTTGTGCATCTTCTCGAGCAGGGGCTCAACGATGAACTTGTCGAACCGCCGCTTGGCCTCCTGCGCCTTGCCGTAATACAGGGTCTCGGCTCGATAGACATTCGCCTCTTCGCTCACGCGACCACCGGCGGCCTCGACACCCTGCTGCACCCGGAACACGGGGAGGAACTTGTCTTGAACGCTTCGGCGGAAGTGGTCGAGCATGAGCGAGAAGCCCGTGCGCGGGTTGGGGTTGATCCCGTTGAACATGCCCGTGGTATCATTGGGCTCAAAGAACCGCCTCCACCCTCGCGATTTCGCGGGCGGGTCGGGGAGCCGGTCGATGAGCGGGAGCGGTGTGGGGTTCTTGGGATCGGGGTTCTGGATCGCGAACCGCTCCTGAATCTCCACATCGTTCTCGTCGAAGATGACATAGTTGTAGGTTTCAGGGGTGTACGCCTCGCTGATCGCAGCAAGAATGTCCGCATCTGAATCTTCAGGATACGCGGCCTGCATCCCCTCAAACGCCTTGTCGCGTGTTTGTCCGTCCTCCTGGAACGATCGGGCAGCAGCAAGCAACGCAGAATCAACGCCAGCCCCTCCCCTATTCCTACTCGTTCCGTCCTTGTACTTGACCCCGCGAACACCCTTCAAAAACAAGTTCTTGCTCGCCCACTCCGGCGACTTGCTATCTGCAAGTTGGCGATAAAAAACGGAACCCGTCTTGTACCTGAATGCGTTATAGAGCGTGGTCGCATCGTCCCACTCTTTATACTCAGGTGTCTCGTGGGGCTCCACCCCACGCTCGCGGGCAAGGTCAATGATTCTTTGCTCGGCATCCATATCTCGGGGGGCTGGCATACCAAGCAGGTCTCGAACCCTCTCGCTCTGCTCGGTCATGGGCTCGTCCCAAAGCAGGTACTCATCTTCACGGGGGGCGAGATTTACCTTGTACAAAGCGCCCCTGCCTCGATGCTTTACATCGCCGGATTCAATATCGGCGAGCATCTGAGTCCACTGGTCACGCTGCTTTGCGGCATAATCCTGGAACTCATAGGACTCATCAGCAGCCAGCTCCTCCCACCTTCTTGCTTTCCAATCTGCGTGACGCACCATGCCCGGCTTGTCTTGCGTGCGGACATACTGCATGAACTCGAGATCGGGCGGGATGGTCGTCTTTGTTGCGAGCGATTCGCCGTTGATTTCAATATCTGCCCATTCAGCATTAGAGTCTGTGTATCGTCCTGCCTTAGACAGATTGGAGCGATACCACTCAGCAACCTCCCGCTTGCTCGCAAAGTACATCCCCCACCCATACGCCTGCGCACCCTCGCCCGTGCCGATCTTCGCGGTCGTGAACCGCTCGAAGATATGCGGCGTGCCATGCCAGCCCAGCGCGAACCGGACCTCCTCGACATCCTCGGCCTTGACCGTGCTCGCCGCCTCGGAGATCGCCTCATCGCGGGTCTTGTGCAGCGTGTGTCCCCACGGGGTCCAGTTCTCATCCCCCCGCTTCGTGAACTCGGTCACGCGCCACGGGTACTTGGCTCGAGCTGGTCCGGTTTCCTTGCTCACGAGGCGAGCTGTGATGTACTTGAGCCCGTCGCGGCCCACGAACTTGTCGGCGATGAACGCCCGGCCCGCATCGACGAACGGAGCGATCAGCGACTCGACACCCGCCTTCTTCTTGCGGGCATCCTCGAGGAGCTGCTCAAGCTCCTCGATGGGATCGGCTGCCAGTGCGAACCGGATATCGGGGTTGTCGGGATCGAACGCGCCGGTGTTGTCGGTCGCGCTCTTGATCTGGTTGGGGCTGAACACCACATAGACATCGCCCTCGAGTTCGTATCCAGCGCCGTGCGGCCCTTCGTCTACCACATTGCGGATGATGAGCCCATCGGCCCCCGACATGCGCGCTTCTTCGACAAGGTCGTTGGTTGTGGTGCCGTAACCCTCGCCTGAGCCGTAAATATCGTTCCAGTTGTTGCCCTCCGCATCGACTTCATACGGATTTTCGATCCTGAGAAACACGGGGTAGATTGCACCATTGGGATCGACAATCTCGCCTGCGTTCGCGTTGAAGTCGTGTACGAGATCCTCCTCGTTATCTGTCTCAGAGAGGATGTCTCCACCTATATTTGAGTAAAGCTGGTACACAACCCGGAGATCGTCAGGCCCGATCTCGAAGCCGGGGTTCTGCTCGCGCATGATCTCGAGCGCTTCCTCCTGTGACTCTGCGGGAGATTCGGTTTTGTCGTTCCAGATTTTCCTCGCACCCCAGCCCGTATCTTCCGCATCGTACCAAAGCTCAACATAGTTCCTGCCCGCATGAACGCGGACTTCCTCGGCATCCTCAGCGAACGGAATCTTGATATCTCGATCGTCAATCGCGTAGGTCTTGGCCGTGCTTCGTTGGGCGGAGAAGAAGATGCCGCCTCGCGTGCGTGTTTCGTTCTTTGTCGGGTCAAACACTGTGAAGCCGGGGGCTTCGGTCCCGTGGTACACCACGAGCGGCCCGTCATTATCCTTGACCTTCGAGTTGCCGAACCACCTGCGGAACTCGCGGGTCTCAACAGGGGGTGCCAGGGAGAACCGGATGTCGGGGTTCTCGGGGTCGAACGCGCCGTTGTTGCCGATCGCGGATTTGATCTGCTCTGATCGGAAAACACCGAGATTTGTAACCCCTTCTTCCTCGACATACACACCGTCGTAGCCCATCGCACGGATCGCATCCATAACAAGGTCTGTTTCTAGATACTCCCAAAATCCCTGCCGCACAGACCGTACCCTGTCCTTGATCGTTGTGGCCGAGTATGGAGTTTGATCTGTCTCCACAAGCTGCATGAGATAGTTTTCTAGGTCGCGTATGTGGTCATCGTTGGCGTAGTAAAACGGCTTTTCGGCTGAAACATACACCGGCAAAACCGCAGGCCGCCCGAGCCCTCTTGTGGTTCCACGATTTTTCATCGCAAAGTTGTCGGTGAACGATGGGATTGCTGTAAGGAATATCGGTTGTGTGTTTTTGCTAAACACATTCCTGCGACTTGTTTTGAACTCGCCGAAATCTGGGGTTGGTGTGCCGTGATACATCACCAGCGGGTTGCCCTCCGCATCCACGACCTTCGAGTTGCCGAACCACCTGCGGAACTCGCGGCTCTCGACCGGCGCAGCGATCGCGAACATCGACATCTGATTCGGCTCGGTGCCGATCCGCTTCTCGTCGCGCTCTTTCTTCTCGCGGGCCTCGCGAGCAACCTGCGATTCGCCGTCGCCCATGACCCGATCGAACAGCCCACCCTGCGAGCCCGTGTTCGAGCGGAACATCCGCTGGCCGAACACGCCGAGGTCGTCGCTCTGGGGCGATGGCCCGCTTGCTTCGCCCCACTTCGCCATCGCCCGGTAGTTGATCTCCGCAATCCTCGCGTTGATCTCTGCGATCTCAGCCGCGTCGCCTTCCTTGTCCAGCTCCTTCGTCTGGTCGTACAGCTTGTGCGTGACATCGATCTGCTCGAGGAGCGGGGTCGCATGAACCTGAATCTCCGCCGCCATGCCCGTATCGGTCGCGACCGTGAGATGGACCGCGCTGTACCCGTTGCCCGGGCGGGGCTCGCCGTCGAGGAGCGAGTCGTCCACCTCGAGCACGCGGAACGCCCGCTGGATCTCGGCCACGATCGCTCGAGCCGCGTTCATGTTATCGGTGGCGATGCGAGCCCCTGCAAGATCGCCCTGGGTCTCCACGGGCTTCCCTTCCCGCCGCTTCTGACGCATCCGGGCCTGATCCTTCGGGTTTTCCCGCACGCCAGCAAGTCGAGTTCCTTCGACAGATCGCGTGACTTCCTCGAGGGTGTTCTGTATAATGCGTTTGGTCTCGGGAAAGACCTTCATCAGATCGCCGATGTCGTCCGTGGCGTTGAACACGGTTCGAGTCGGCTCGGAGGGCGACGAAGTGCCTACCTCAAACTTGGGAACAAACCGCATCCGGCTCGCTGATGGTTCACCGACCCGATCCGCACGCAAGGGGTTCGAGGTCTGGTCGTCACGGCTGGGCTGGGTGTCCGCCCTGGATTTCAAGCCGTGGGACTTCGGCAATGCCCGCACGCTCGAGGATGACGAGCTAAAGAGCTTAGGCGTGCCCCGCGAGGACTGGGATTCGTCGTTCTGATCGAACAGCGCGAACCGGATATCGGGATTCTCGGGGTTGAACTCACCTGTGTTGTTTACGCTCTTGACCTGCTCGGGCTTCCACGCGATGACATGCTTTTTCTCTGGCCCGTACTTGTTGGCCGGGAATGTCACGATCACGCCGTCGTAGCCGGTTGCCTCGGCGAGACCGTCGAGGAACTCGCCCATGTTCTCGTTGCGGAAGATGTCCCCCGCAATGTGCATCGGGCTCGAGTATTGAGCTGCGATCGAGCGGAGGTCGCTCTCGTCGAAGGGTGTCACCCCGTCACCATCAATCCAGTCCGCGAGCGGCCCGTCAGGATCGGTCGCGATCGGCGACCGGCGTATGACCTCAAACGCCTGCTCGGGACTCAGCTCGAGCGCGTCGTCCAGATGACGGGTTTCGTCTGCGTTGATCTCGAGCGGATTCTCGAGGCGGATGTAGAGCGGAAGCACACCCGGGGCTCCCTCGCCGCCGAGCTTGGGCGAATCGGGGTCGATGCGTCGGGTTGTGTACCCGCCGCCTTCTCGAGTGTCGCTCGTGGTGTAGAAGCCCGGGCCAAACTGATCGTTACCCTGCCCGAAGAATGACCGATCCACAACGGTCATCCCTGCGTTGCCCGTTCCGTGGTAGACCTTGAGCGGGTCGCCGTTTGCATCGACGGGCTTCGCGTTGCCGTACCAGCGACGGAGCGCCCGGCTGTTCTCCGGGGGCGCAATCGCGAACCGAATGTCCGGGTTGTTGGAGTCGAAGCTGCCCGCGTTGTTGATGGACTTGACCTGCTCAGGTCGATAGATGCCGAGTGTTTCTACATCAGCTTCTTTGGCCCAGAACCCGTCGTGACCCATCCGCGTGATCGCATCCTGCACTTCAGGAAGCTCAAGGGCCTCCCAATCCCCGCCGAGTAGGTTTTCCCATTCGCCGCGCCGTAGTCTGCGAGGAAGAAGCCCCTCGCTGCTGTTGGCTAACTCGCGATAGAGCGCGTCAGTATGCTCAGGATTCTTGTAGTCAAATATGTTTTCGGCTTTGATATAGACCGGGTATACCGCCGAGTTTTTTTCACCCGCGCCCAGCGTGAAGGAGTTGGCAAGGCCCGTAGATTTCGTGAAGAACATCGGCGCGTTCGGTCTGGTAGCGAGCGGCTTGAATACACTATGCCCAGCGCGAACCGTGCCGTGATACATCACCAGCGGGTTGCCGTCCGCGTCCACGATCTTCGAGTCACCGAACCACTTGCGGAACGCACGGGACTCGACCGGGGGAGCGATCGCGAACCGCAGCTCGGGGTCCAGCGCGTCGTCGAACGCGGCCTCCGGGCCTGCTCCGAACATCCCCACCTGACCACTTGCCTGATCGCGACCACCCTCGGCCAGCACGCCCAGCCGCTTCGCGAGCTGCGTCGGTGTCTGGTCGTCCATGCGGGCCGCGAGGAGCTGGGCCTGCGGATCGTCACGCCACGCCTGCGGGAGAATCGACACCTGCGAGCGAAGGTCGTCCAGCGAGCGAGCGTCGGACTTCTTGAGGTCGCTCATCATCGAGAGCGCGTTCGCCAGCACGGGGCGGAAGTCCGCGCCGTCGATCCCTGTGGAGTTGAGACTCATCAGGTGCGGAAGCGAGCGGATGAGCGACTGACGCATCGAGGGGGAGGTCTCGGCCAGTGTGCGGACATCGGACACCACCGAGCCCAGCAGCGCCATCTCGATCTTCCTGCGGCCCTCCTGCGTGAACAGGCCCCGGTCGTCCATCCACTCGTCGAGGTCGGTCTGCTCGAGCGCACCCGTGCCCACGAGCGTTCTCGAGAGCCGGGCCGTGCGGGTCTGGTCGTTGAACACATCCGAGAGCGTGCCGTCGTCCACGATCGCGGAAATCTCCCGCGCAGCACCGATGTCGATCTTGGACCCACGGCTCACCGCGTCCGCGTCGGGGCGACGAGCTGCGGTCAGATTCGCGTTCAGCTCACGCGACAGCTCGCCGGGAGCGCCCGCATCCTTGTCGCTGACCGTCCGCACGAGCACCGGATTCTCGAACGCCTCGACCTCGGCCCGGTTGAACCCGAACCGTTCAGCCGCCTCGATCGTCTGCTCGCGGAGCCCGTTGGCGTTCCCTGCCCCATACGCCACCTGAATCGACATGGTACGGGCGTTGCCGCCGAGCACCACGAGGCCGCTGTTCACGATCGGCGGGCCGTCTGCTGGCGTTGGGGTGTCCGTGAGCAGGAGGTCGGGCTTGATATCCCCGGCGATGTTCCGCACATTTTCGCGCAGGTTCTTGCCCGCCGTGGGGTCGTCGTATGGGCGCTCGTTGAGATCGCCGCCCGGGTTCTTCTGGAACCCCCGGCGAGCGTCATGGCTGGGGATCAGGTCGTTCGCCTCGACGATCTGATACTCGGCCTCGATCGGCGTGGATCGATTCGGGGTGCGGATGACCGCTGCCCGGCCTCGAGCTGGCGCACGGGTTGCCCTTTGGGGAGCTGGCCCGGGCTCGGGCTTCTCGTTCAATCGAGTGAGCCACTGATTCGCGGTCAGAACTTCGTACCGCTCCTGATTCACCTTCTCGACGGCGCTCTTCCCGGAAAGCTCAGCGACCGCCTCGCCAGTCTCGCGATCAACGATGACCCACGAGCCCGAGAGCTTGTTCCCAGCCGGGCTTTTTTCCAGCTCGGGCACGGATGGCTTTTCGGGAGCTGGCCCGGGCGAGGTCTCAGTGGCGGGAGCGCCGCTCACCGGCTTCACCCGCTCGACCTCCGCGACCGCCGCCGCCTGCTTCTGTGGAGCTGCGGGCTTCCTGACAGGTGCCGGGGCTGGGGCTGGGGCTGGGGCCTCAGCCACCTTGTTGAGCGCCTCAGCGCCCACGAGGGCATCGAGCGCCTGCACCATCTCGAGCGCAATCGTCGCCGCGTCACGCGATGCCTTCGCCCGCTGCGAAATCGTCAGGCCGCTTCGGAGCCCGAGCTTGTTGAGCGCCCGCTGGATCGCGTCAAGCACCTTCGCCCACGCTCGAGGATTCTGCTCGATGATCCGGCGCATCTGCTCAGGGTTCTCGCGAGCCGACTCGATCCACGCGGCAACACCCTCGGCGTAAGTGCTCACGGCCTCGTCAGCTCGAGCGTCCTCGCTCGTGTCTACTGTGACCCCCTGCGCCCGAGCGAACCCAAAGTAGCGTTGTTCGGCGTTTGCTAGTCCCTGCGGGTCGATTTTTTCGATGATTTCATACACCCGCTGCCACGCTTCGGGGCTTCTTCTCTTGAGTTCGTGAAACGCCTCGTGGTAGACTAGCGATCTGATGTATTCGTCAGGCCCAGCGTTCGCGGCGATCACGACACCATCGCCCGTCCACATCGCCGGTGCAACGATGTCCCCATCCGTATCGACCTCGACGAGCTGAATGGGCACGCCCCGCTCATTGAAGAACGACACAGCCCGGCGATGCGCAGGCGTTTGGGGCTCGACGACGCGCACGCCTTTCGCACGGTTCGCCTCTTGGAATCGTTGTATCGCAGGACCATTTGCAGGAGACTCGCCTTGAACCCGAACCACCTCGGAAGCTGGACTGACCGAAACGGAGCTTGGATCGTCCTGCTGATTCTGCTGCTGATCGTTGGCGGACTGATCGGCTGGGAGCTGCTGACCGGGGGCAACCTGCTCGACGACCAGATCGTTCTCGCGCTGGGCACCATTGCCTTCTTCGGCGTTGGGTGCTTGATCGCCAAGTGGCTGCGTGTTGAGGTCCACGAGGCCCTGATCGGGATTGCCCTGCTGCTGGCCTTCGCCCTGCCCCTGGGTGATCTGATCCTGCGTCTGGTCGGATGACCGCACGCCATTCGCCGCTTTCCACGCATCGAGCGATTTGTACGGTTCCGGGCTGACGACATCGATCCCCAAGCGAGTGCCGCCGCCGAGCAGGAACGCCGCAGCGAACTCCTTCAACGGTTCGTCGGACTTGGTGTATTTGGTCTTGAAGCCGTCCCAATCGTCCAGTGCCTCAGCGGTCAATGCCTCTGAAACCACGCCCTGCGCGACCTCTGTGAGACCCTCGACCACGCCAGCGCCCGCCGCGTTCTTGAGCTTCTGCGCCACGCCGGGCTTGGCAATCGCGTGCTTGATCGCGTTATCGAGCCGCGTGCCCTTGAATATCCGGTTCACGCCGAAGCCCTCGAGGACTGACGAGACCGTGCCGTAGATCAGACCCGAGTTTGATGCCGCGAGCCGGGCTTCCTGATCGCCCATGCCCTTCTCGATCAGCCCGTCGTAGACATCCGCCGTATGCGTGAAACCCTCGGTCGTACCGAAGTACGCACCGCCGACTATCGCGCCAGCTCCGGGGCCACCGATCGCCGTAGCGCCAGCGCTGAGCGTGATACCCGCCGCGAAGTGCGGAGCTGACTGTGCAGCGCCCTCGAGCGTGCCGGACACGATTCCCTGCGATGGGGCGTACCCGATCCGCTTCACCAGATCATCGGTCACGACCTGAATCGCCACCGCGTAGTTCATCAGGGGCTTGTTCACTCGCTCAGGGGTGAGGTCCTGCGGATTCTCGAGCCCGTCGATGACCCTGTTTAGTGAGTCCCGCGACACCGCGAAAGGATCGATCAGCGTTGTCTTGGGCTCCCTGTCCTTCCGCTGGTACGGCTGAACCTCAACTCGCTCCGGGCCGACCTCGGAGAACCCGGGGTGCTCCTGCTCTGGTTGGGTCTGCACGCGAATCTTGGGCAGCGCGTCCCGCCGCTTCTTCATCTTCTCGATCGTGCCCTTGTAACGATCTGCGAGTGTCACGACCTCGGCCCCGAAGCGTGGGGTCGAGAGATACGAGCCGCCCTGCGCGTTCGCAATGGATCGCATACGGGCCTGCTCAGGAGCGCCGGGCTTGGGACCATCGATGATCGCCTGCGCTTGAATCAGTCCGCCTCGAGTTGTGTCGCCAACCATCTGCACCGCACCCGACACCGCCGCGAGCCCGAGGTTCTTCGGGTCGATGCTGTCCGTCGCCACATCGTGCCGCAGGACATCGAGCACACTTGGATCGCCGTCGGTCCCGGGTATCTGCTGCATCTCCGGGTTGCCGAACATCAGCTCATAGAACTCGGCCTCGAGGAGCTGGTTCTCTACTTCCGGGGTCGGCTTCGTGGGGTCCGCAACGCTCGGGCTGTCTCCGAAGATCAGCGACTCAAACTCGGATTCAAGATCGATAGTAGGTTCCATATGGAACACTCCTTACTGGCTTGCGTTGCGGTAAATCAGGGACGCTACCGACTTGGCATCTCGTGGATCGATCTCGCCGCTCTCAACGAGCGCCTTTACCGCATCCGCAACATGCCGCTTGCGTTCATCTTCGTCTTTGATCGCCTTCGCGCTCGTCGCAATCGCGCGCGTCGAGCGAGAACTGAGCTGCTCGCCCGACCCGCGAACCGTTACGCCTGGGGCCACGACCTGCTCGCCGCCGAGCTCGCGGATGCGAGACACCTTTTCATCCGCCTCCATTGCGAAATCGCTCGAGACCGAACGGAACATCGCGTTACGCTGATCGCCCCACGCCTTCTCGAGCATATCCTCGGCATCGCTGAACGCCGTGCGATACTGCTTATCGTCGATCACGCCCGCTTCATAGAGGGATGTCGCGGTCGTGAGACCCGCGAACGCCCAATCGGGCATCTCCTGACGCAGACGGTCGAGCTGAGGCATCCGCATCTCGACCGCCTGTGCTCGCCGCATCGCGTTGGCCTCGGCCTCGTGCGACTTCATCAGGAGACCCGTGAGGGTTTTCGCGGCGAGCTGATACTGCTCGAGGGTGTTCGCGTCCCTCGTCATCATCTCGATCTCTTGGAAGATCCGATCGTCCGCAGCCGATGGGCCGTTGCCGTCCGCCTCTGCCGGGCCTTGCATCCCCGCGTTCAGTCGTTCGTACACGAGCTGTTTGAGCTGCTCCACAGTGCCCGCCGTGGATTCGATCTGCTTGCGGTGCTCGGCGATGTTCATCGCCCCACGCATCGCCTCCGTGCTCATGCTGTCATCGAACTCGAGCCCGTAGGTCTTTCGCGCGTGGTCTTTCCAGTACGCCCGATCTGCGTCCTGTGTCGCCATATCGCGCTCGAAGATCGCTCCGCTCTGCTCGGCCCGCTTCTGAGCGATCTCGAGGTTCGCGTCTGCCCGGGCGTTGCTCTGCTCGGCCTGCCCACGCATCCAGTCGCGTTCTTCGATGCGGTACTGATCGCCGATCGCGTCCCGCTCCTTGCCGTACTCGAACGATTCTTCCGCGAGCCCGACCCGTCGCTCTGCGAGTTTCATCTGGTCGGCTTCGCGGCGCAGCTCGTCGGCCCGCTTGATCTGCTCACGCAATACCGCCGCTGCGGTGTTCGCCGCACGCCCGAGCTGCCCTGTACCCTGCTCAATGATCTGTGGCATAGTGCCGCTCCTTTATTCGATTCAAGTCCAGCCGTCAAGCACCGAGAAGGCACCGAGTTCGCTGCCGCCGCCGCCGAAAAAGCCCCCACCACCTAACCCAACGCCCAACGCCCCGCCGAGCCCGCCGAGCAGACTGCCGAATCCGCCAGATTTCCCGCTGGGCTTATGGGCTTGATTCTCGAGCGCCTGCGTGTTGGCGAGCAACCGAGCGTATTCGGTCTGATTTTGGAGCAGGGGGAGGTTCGCGATGTCGCCCTCGAGACTCGACCGGAACCCCGCCCGGGTGTTGCCGAGCTGCATCCGGGTCTGTCCCTCACGGGCGTAGATATCGCCGACATTGCGAGCAAGGTCTGACGCGACCCCGCGCTGAGCGTTCGCCGCCAGCGAGGAGTTGTTGAGCCCGCTCGATTGCATCCGTTGCATGATCGATGCCTGCGCCTGCTGCGATTGGTCGTTGGCATTGCGGATCGATGCACGGGTGCCCTGCCCGACCTGGGCATCCACACGGTCGAGATCGCCCATCACATTATCGAGTCGCGATCGGTACAGCTTGTTGGCCTCGCGGAACCGCAACGCCTCCCGCTGGCCCATTTCCTTGAACAGACTGTTGATCCGCTGGTTCAGTATGGCGTTCGCCGCGTTCGCGGCACCAACGCCGCCGTCGCCGTCCAGCAGGCCGCCCAGAAAGGAGCCGCCCGCAGAGAGTCCAAGAGCAAGTCCAAGTCCCATAACCGTTCTCCTTATCGCACTCGACCGCTCGGGGTGAAGTCACACCCGAGAGACTCGATCCCAAACCGTTCGTCTACTGTTTCGTTCGCGACCTGCAAGAAAACCGCCTTGCCCCGCTTCCTGATTCGCCACGCCGAGTTGTCGCCCGCCGCGAGCGTGAATGTCGATGGGTCCGCTGTGCCCAGCGTATCGAGCGCGTCGGTCACATAGACCGCCATCATCGCCCCGTCTTGGGCGCTCGCGAGCGTTGCCTTGAACGCGCTGAACACCCCGTTGCGATGCACGCTCTTGGGCATCACCGGGCCGATCGTCACGCCCGCGTCGATCTTCACCCCGTCGTCGTTCTTTGCGTCCTGATCCCAATACCGCACATAGCCGTCTGCGGCACCGATGAGGATTGTGCGGTCGTCGGGCTTGTCGCCGTCCGAGATCACCACGGCTGTCG
>Ga0208019_1000112_pt1 | contig 41288 bp, 62 predicted proteins | sample CB_VirMetaG_5_FD_184540 | JGI IMG/M metagenome (GOLD analysis project Ga0208019, IMG submission 184540) | Freshwater to marine saline gradient viral communities from Chesapeake Bay - CB_1508_1D Viral MetaG (SPAdes) (version 4) | ecosystem: Environmental > Aquatic > Marine > Coastal | place: USA... | reverse complement strand
ATGACTTTTGTGATTTGGTTTGGGAATTGGAGCGTGTCGGTGCAGAGGCGCTTGTGAAAATGGGTATCAGGGACGAGAGGGCGCTGATTCAGATGTTCCTGATGTGCGCTGCAACCATGCAGTTGGCGTTTTCGACGCCTGGAATGTGGAAGCGACACGCGGACTGGATGACGACCGTTTCGGAGACAATTTCGGACGCGGGCGGCGAGGGGGTGACGCATTGATTAAGCATCTTGAATCCGGCGAATGGGCCGTCATTGGCGGGAATGGCGACATCCTGCACCGCGCTCAGTCGAACGGTGCCGCATGGCTTTGGCTGGACCGCCAGGAGCGCCGCAAGTTGTGGGCACGACGGGAGACCGCAGAGAGTACGGGCGCGGTTTACTACAAGGGTTTGGGCGATGACTGAAGTCCCCGGCATCACCCGCCCCTTAACCGACCTTGAACGGTGTCAGGAGCGCACACAGGCCGTTAACCGGCAATCAGCATTGGAGGAAGACCGGCAAACGTCCGCAAATCCCACTTTGGAGGACACATGACCAAGCCCGCATTCAGCGTAGACGAGCCGCGTTTCAAGGGCGGGCTGTCCGTCACATCCCTTCTGGGTGTGGGAAAGGTTGTCCGCACCAATGCCGACAAGTTGGACCACTACGAATCACGCGGGGCCATCACGCACGAACAGTGGCTGGCAGGGTCACAGTTCCAACGGGACTACGAGCGCGGTGTATCTGGTGCATCAACAACCTGCGCCTATGAACGCCAGGAGCCATCCCACACGGGCCATCAGGAAGGCGAATTGCGGGCCGCTGAGAGGTGGCGTGACGCGGTGCAGGCCCTTGGCCCCATCGGTGCCGATGTGTGCATCAGGGTGTGCTGCGAGAACATGGCGGCAAACGACTGGGCGCACTCACGAGGGGAGCGCAAGGAATACGGCATGGGGCGGTTGCGGGAAGCCCTGGACGTTCTGGATGAGTTTTACGGTGTCTGAGACGTTCCATGAACACACAGAAAAACAAACCCAGAAAGTTATTGACGGCCCAGCCGCTGGGTGATAGGGTAATCTGGAAGTTGGGTTTCTGCGCCCGACATTCACGACCGCAGGGGCGGGGACTGATCATCCTCTGCCAATATCCGTCTGACCCGTGTGATTCGGGCATACGGTGCAACGCATCGCGCGATGTCCCTGCGGTCCTGAATATCGGATAGGCCTCACGTCATCACCAAGCGCCTCGTTCCTCCCGGAGCGGGGCGTTTTTCATGATCGGCCAAAAGATCGGCCAAAGTCGCTTAACAACGTCCCACACGCCTCTCAACGATGCGCCTCAGTGGGGCTATCCTCCCCCAGCCCACAGGCGAACCGTCCACACGCTCAGACATAAGGGCGACGAGGCTTGACGGCTGGGGCCACTATCAACCAAGGAGACGCTCAATGAAGCGCATCATCACCGTCCTGGCGCTGCTTCTGGTGGCGTCCACCGCGTTTGCCGGGGAAGTCATCTTTCGCCCCGGCGCGACGTTTACGATTGATTCAAACCCTTACGCCTCGACGGCGGCGACCACAGTGCCGACCTCGCAGATTCGCACGATTCGCGTTCTTTCGACCACCGACGTTTTCTTTAATGTCGGAGTGAGTCCGAACGCAAGCGCGGGCGTCACCCACATGTACGTCCCCGCCTTCACGCCTGAATATCTGAACATCGGCGCGGGCGAGCAGGTTGCGGTGTTCTCCGTGTCATCAAGCGGCACTGTGTACGTGACGGAGATGCTCCAGTAATGGCCATTATGGGCGGCAATATCCGGCGTGGTGGGTTGGTGCAGAAGTACCAGCTTTACCGTGGCGCTGGTGAGCCATCGGCCTATTACGACTACGCGGGCAGCGAAACATTAGACGACGCCGTTGTGCGTGGTGGCCCGCATACGTTCGAGCGTTCCAGTACGGCCAATTATTTCGACGCTGGTGGCGTTCTCCAGTCTGCCGCCATCAATGTTGCCAGGTTCAATTACGTTTATGACGGTTCAGTGTGGGTCAACAAGGGCCTGCTGGTGGAGGGGGAGAGTGCCAACAGCCTGACCTACAGCCGGGACTTTTCTAACGCGGCGTGGCTGCATACAGCCGCGGCGTCAGTGTCTTCCGGCGTCAGTGTCGTTGATGGTGCCACAAGAAACATTGTTCTGACTGACGACAGCGGTGCGGCGCGGCTTAACAAATACATAAATACATCCTGCCCTAACGACAGCAACGTGAACCTGTTTTCGCTAAGGGTTCCAAAGACCTCTGGTGCGAGCCACTTCCCGATGATGCAGGCGCTACTCACGGGGGGGACCGCACAGCAGGTGGTAGCCATTCTCGACACGGATACAGGTGTAGTCACCGCCATTACAGAGACAGGCACAGTCACCTCTCAGGCTGAAGACTTTGACGATCACTGGCTGTGGTGGTCAACAGTGCTGAATAATTCCACGGGCAACACCACCGCGCGTATGCTTTTGAACCCTGCTGGGTCTACCAACGGCACGACATTGGATAACGCAGCGACAGGATCGACTGCGATGGACTATGCCACGATTGAACTCAACACCTCCACCCCCACAACCCCCATAGAAACCGTCGCCAGCGCGGTGACGCGGACGGTGGATGACGTGACGCGGGCAACGACAAGCCTTCCTGGCACAATTCTGCTCAAGGGCCGCACTGCTCCATCAATCGGATCAACCGATCAGGTGGTTGCGCAGTGGGATGACGGAACCGAAGACAACCGTGTGACGGTGTTGCGCCGTGGCAGTTCCACGCAGGGCGAGATTGCCGTGCAGGTAGTGGACGGCGGTGCATCGCAGGCTGACTTTGACAGTGGTGCGACGATTGCCGATGACACGGATTTCGCGATTGCGTTGCGTATCTCTGCCAGCGACTTCGCTGCATCTCTGGATGGTGCTTCGGTTGCTACGGACGGCGCAGGCACACTGCCATCGGGCATCACGACATTTCGCGCCGGGGATAATGTGGCGAACACCAAGACGTGGGGCGGTTCTCTGGCTGTTGTGGGCGAATGGACTGCCGCTCTGTCAGACGACGCACTCGCGGGGTTGTCGTCATGAGAGTAGACCTCGCCTTTCCCAATCGTGCGGCGGCAAAGCAAGTCTTCGAGGCCCACGGCTTTGTGTTCGACACCACGGACGAGAACGGCAATCCGTTTGAACTGAAAACCGTGCGCCATCCAAATGGTTCGTTCCTGATGCTCCGCGCCCAAATCTTCGGACGCCCCACGCCTTCGGGTGAGGTGGACGAGGACGGGCTGCCCATCATGAACCCCGGCGCGGTCATGCGATCCCGCAAGGGTAGGGAATGGCACGTTGACGCCTACCTGACGGGCGATCTGATTGAGGTCACGGGATACGACGAAGACGAGAACCCGATCTGGGGCGGTGCCCTGCTGGACGCCCTGGCTGATTACATCGTCACGATCCCAGAGGGTACGCCCCCGGCGTTTGTTGTCGCAGGTGTTGGATAAACCGACCAAGTTTCGTTTTGAAACAGTCACATAGGAGCCAATCTCATGGCCGCTTCGGCAACCCCATCCAAGGGACCGAAAGGCGATAAAATGATGCGCGATGCTTTAATGGTCGCGCTGAAACGTCCTTCAACCCAAGACCCCGACCGAAAGAACTTCGCAATCATCGCAGAGCGTGTCGTTGACATGGCCCTGGGTGACGACCGCGAAATGATCAAGCTGATCTTTGAACGAGTGGACGGCAAGGCCATTCAGCCTGTTGAGGGGTCAGGGACTGACGGCGAATTTGTGTTCAGGTGGCTCGGTGGTTGAGATCGTCATCCCGTATGACCCACGGGAACACCAGGCCGAAGTCCACAAGGGGCTAGAGCGTTTCAACGTGCTGGTTTGTCACCGCCGCTTCGGCAAGACCGTTGCGATGGTGAACGAGCTGATTATGCGCGCGCTGAAGGACGGCAAGAAAGACGGGCGCTACGGTTACATTGCACCATTTTACAAGCAGGCCAAGACGGTCGCGTGGGACTATCTGAAGCATTACACGGACCCCATCCCCGGCAGGGTGTTCAACGAAAGTGAATTGCGCGTTGACTTCCTGGGTCAGCGTATCCGGCTCTTTGGCGGCGACAACCCGGACGCCTTGCGGGGTATCTATCTCGACGGCGTGATTTTGGACGAATATGCCGAGATGGACCCGAGGGTGTGGAGCGAGATCATCCGCCCCGCCTTGAGTGACCGCAAGGGCTGGGCGGTGTTCATCGGTACGCCGAAGGGCAAGAACGCCTTCTATGACATCTACCAACACGCCCTGAAGTCTGAGGGCTGGTTGGGCGCGATGTATAAGGCGTCTGAGACTGGGATTGTTGATGCCGCTGAACTTGTCGATGCAAGGGCGGTCATGACGCCTGACGAGTACGAGCAGGAATACGAATGCAGCTTTGAGGCCGCAATCAAGGGTGCTTACTACGGCCCACAGATGGCATTGGCTTCTGAGCAGGGGCGCATTGGTTCTGTGCCGTATCAGTCCGAGTTTGCGGTAGACACGTTCTGGGATTTGGGCATTGACGACAGCACGGCCATTTGGTTCGTGCAGTACGCCGGCAAAGAGATCCACCTCGTCGATTACTACGAGAACAACGGGGAGGCCCTGGCGCACTACGTCGGTGAGATTGAAAAGCGGGTGAACAAGAACGGTTGCAGGATGGGCGACCTGATCCTGCCCCACGACGCAAGACAGCGGGAACTGTCAACCGGCCTCACGCGACAGGAGACGCTAGAGAAGCTGGGTTGCAAGACGATGATTGCCCCAAGTCAATCGGTCGTGGATGGCATCAACGCGGCGCGGCAGATCATGGGCCGGTGCTGGTGGGATGCCGAAAGGTGTGAGCGCGGCATTGAGTCATTGAGGCAGTACGCCAAGGACTACGACAGCATCAACCGGACATTCCGCCAGAAGCCCTTGCACAACTGGGCATCACACGGCGCGGACGCATTCAGATACGGCGCAATCACGAAGATTGCAGCGAAGGCAAAGCGGGCTGAACGCTCGCTCTCACCCAAAATAGCAATGGTGTGATGATGGATCGGCGTCATTCCGACATTCTTGACTCCCGCGTTATTGACAGGGGCTTTGACCAGGACGACAGCCAGGATATGTGGCTGCGTTCAATCGCTGAACACGGCTACATCACGCCCGACCCGGTTGTTTGGCAATCGCACGATGATTTCAGCACTAGGGCTTCGCGGATTAGGCATCGTCGGCGCAGGGAATCGCCCGAACCAGCAGAATGCTCGAAAAGACTACAGGATGTCCCCGGTCATGATTGGGCGGAGAAAAACAGGCAGGCATTTGAACTTTGGTGCGCAGCCCATGAAGACGCACTGAACATGCAGGCGTCGAACGCCGTATGGCGAGACTTAACGGACACAGGTGAACAATGGCACGACCGAACAAAGCGGCGACCACCGCCGCGATGACACACGCAGAGAACCCGAACGACAGCACGGCCCGCCGCGCCGCCATTGCCCACGCAGTAAGCCTGATGGGTGACGCTGTGAAGCAGTATGGCCCGGTGGAAGCCGGTGACGTTGTGCTTGCCCTTGCCAAACGATTTGAGGATTACATTGATGGCTGACCGCACACCCGACAACAACGAAATCGGCTCCCTGCGCAAGATTATCCGCGACCACGACCGGCGTCTGGCTGCGCTTGAGGCCGCGTTGAATGAGTTGCTGGTTGAACTCCACGGCGAGAAAGAAGCAGCCTGATGAAAATGCAGGAGCAGACGCTAAAGGCTATCCTCAAGGCCCATATTGCGTCCGCTGAAGGCTCACACCTTGCGGGCGGCACAAGCCTGTCAGACCAACGCCAGAAGGCGCTGGAGTACTACCGTGGCGAGCCGTTCGGCAATGAGGTGGACGGTCGTTCCAAGATCGTGTCGCGGGATGTCGCAGACACAGTTAATTGGATGATGCCCTCGATCCTCGAGGTCTTCACGGCGGGCGATGACGCGGTGCGTTTCGATCCCGTTGGCCCGGAAGACGAACAGAACGCCAAGCAGGCCACGGAATACGTGAATCATGTGTTCCACAAAGAGAACGATGGCTTCCAGGTGCTCTACGATATTATCTTCGACTCGCTGCTCCAGAAGATGGGCGTTGCGAAGGTCTGCTGGGAAGACCGCGAACACTCGACCATCAAGCGATACAAGGGTCTGACCGCCGAAGAACTCGCCAAGCTGGAAGGTGAGGAAGGTCTGGAACTGGATGAGGTGACGGAGCGCGAGGAAGAAATCGCCATGCCTGACCCCGAGACGGGGCAGCTTGTCCCGCAGATGGTCAAGGTGCTGGACGCGCGTTTCATCCACACAGAGACCAAGGGCTGTGTGCGCATTGATAGCGTTCCGCCCGAGGAGTTCATGTTCTCGCGCCGTGCAGTGAAGCTGGAAGACGAAGCGGGTCACATGATTGTCCCGTTCGTCTGCCATCGGGTGAAGAAGACCATTTCCGACCTGATTGCGGAAGGCTATGACCGGAAGCTTCTGGCGGACATCCCTTCGTCTGATGACGGGGAATACAACCAGGAGCGCACAGAGCGTTTTGACGACGCGGACCTTGACGACATCGAACTGAACGCCTCCATGCGGACCATTTGGCTGCATGAGTGCTACCTTCGTGTCGATATGGACGGCGACGGCATTGCCGAAACCCGCAAGATTCTGGTGGGTGGCAACGGTCACACGATCCTTGAAAACGAGGAAATCGACGAACAGCCCTTCGTTACCATCACACCGATCCCGATGCCACACACGCTTGTTGGCGACAGCGTTGCGGATCAGGTGATGGACATTCAGGAGTGGAAATCGACCCTCCTGCGCCAGTTGAATGACAACATCTACAACGTGAACAACGCCCGCAGCGCGGTATCTGACAAGGTTGACCTTGATAGCCTGTTGAACAACGCGGTTGGCGGCACTGTTCTGGTTGATACACAGTCAGGTGACGTGAACGGGCATATCGTCCCGATGGTGACGCCCTCCATTGCCCATCACATCTTCCCGATGGTCGAATACGCGGACCAGATGAAGGAAAGCCGTGCTGGTGTGTCGCGTCTGAACCAGGGCCTGAACCCTGACGCGCTGAACGACACCGCTTCGGGTATGAATATGCTGATGACGGCCTCGCAGCGCCGCATCATGCTGATTGCCCGTGTGTTCGCACAGACCGGAATCCGGGACATGTTCCGCAAGATTCTCCGCATGTCGGTGAAGTACCAGGACAAGCCCAAGATGATCCGCCTGCGCAACCAGTTGGTTGAGGTCGATCCGGCGTCGTGGAACGCCCAGATGGACGTGACGGTGAATGTCGGGCTCGGGTATGGCAACCGTGAGCAGCAGCTTGTGGCACGTCGTCAGATTCTTGACTTGCAGAAGTCGGCGGTTGAATTGCAGGGCGGTGTGAACGGCCCGATTATCTACGCCGACCATATTTCCCATGCGTTCAAGAAGTTCATCGAGGCCGCTGGCGAGCAGCAGCCCGATGCCTATGTCATGGACGTTGACCCGGAGCAGGCCCGTCAGCCCCCGCCCGATCCCGGCCCGAATCCTGAGATGCAGAAATTCCAGATGGACATGCAGACCAAGCAGGCCGAAATGCAGATGAAGGGTCAGCTTGAGCAACAGAAGGCGCAGGTTGGCGTACAAGCCAAGCAGGCTGAACTTCAGATGAAGGCCCAGGCCGAGGAACGTAAGGCCCAGCTTGAAATCCAGAAGATGCAGCTCGAATATAAGAAACTTGAGATGGAGCAAGCCGCAGCCGCCAACGAAATGGCGATGAAGCGCGAGGAACATCAGCAGGAAATGGCGATGGACCGCGAGAAGTTCGACCAGGAAATGGCGCTGAAACGCCAGGAGGCCGAGTTTAACGCCCGCCTTCGTGCATCGGAATCGCAGCAGAAGGCCGGATTGGCCGCACAGGCAGCAAACAAGCCTGCTGAGACGCCCAAGGAAGCACCCATGCCCAGCATCACCATTCTGAACGGCAACAAGCGCCGCAGGGTGAATTTGGAGCGTGACGGCGAAGGTTCAATCATGGGCGCGGTGGTGGAAGATGACGACTAGCTACATGGAACGCTACACCCGCGAAGAAGGCGGAACGTGGTTCGACGTGTACCCCCGTTCAACAGGCAGCACCGACGCTGGCCTGGTGGAGATTGCCACCAACTTCGGGATGCACAGCTTCGTGACCGAAGACGGGCGGATTTGGGATGAAGTGAACGGTTGGAACGCACATGACGGTTGAATCCAGCCTTCCCATTGGCAAGCCGACCGACAAGGTACTTGATACCACGCAGGTCACACAGACGGACGGCACGGTTGCGGAACGTGAGGCCGTGGTTATCACCGACCCGGAGACACTTGCGAACCGGCAGAAGGTGTCTGCTGATGGCATAAGCTACACGTCCACGGTGGGTGTGGCGTCCACGGGTAACACGTCAACAGACGCCCTTGAGGGTGATGCGACCTACACCGGAACGGGTGAGCAGAACGACTACCCCGACGTGATGGTGTCGTGCCAGACCGACGCGGCGGGTACGTTGTATTTTGACTTTTCCGTTGACGGCACGAATTGGACGACATTCCCGGTCAATGGCTTTGCCGTTGCGGCGGGTATCCATGAGTTTCATGAGGCAGTGAAGGGGCCGCGCTATTTCCGTGCGCGTCTGGTTAATCGCTCCGATGCGCAATCATATCTGAGGCTTTACACCTATTACGGCACTTTCCGGCAGGGCAACAGCCCGCTAAACCAGACTGTCGGCCTGGATACAAACGCGGCGCATGTGCGCCCCACATCGTTCCAGGACGAGGTTCGCATCGGTCGGCGGTCGGGCATTACAGGATGGACCAAGTCCGGGTATAGGACTGAATTGACTGCGGCGAACGGTGAAGAAACCATTTGGGCCACCACGGGGAACTACACCCCGGCTACGTCGGCAGATACGTGGAATATCGCGTATGATGGCACGGCGGGTGGGTCAACGGACGGCGCGGGCACCACAGGCGCATTGACCCTTGCTTTCTACTATATTGATGGGGACGGCAACGAGGCCGTGAGCGTTCACACGCTGGAGACCGATGGGACGGACACCACGAGTTTCAGCGGGTACGGCATCAACCGGATTGCGGTAGCATCCAGCGGCACGGCAAAGAAGAACACAAGCGCCATCACGGTGACGCACACGACAAGTGGTGACAAACACGCCATCATCCCTGCCGGGGAGTCAGTTGCGCAACAGGCAATTTTCCATATGGGCGCGAGCCACGATGGGGTCGCCAAGTTCCTCTTTATGAACGTGCGCAAGCCGGGTGGCGGCAATGCCAAGGTCACTGTGAAGGGCTACGTGTACAACAGAAGCCCCGCAGCAACGACCTACGAGATTTTCCGTGCGTTGATTGATACCCAAACAGAGACATTCCTTGTCATTGATGAGCCTATCGGGCTCGATCTTGGTCCGACTGATGTTCTGTACTTTGTGGCGGACACAGATACCAACGCTACGCTGATTAACATGCGTTTCAGCCTGAACACGTACCAGCGGGCCTGATGCTTGCTTCTCTGCTTTGTAACTTCCCATTTGTCCCTGGTCCACGCCGGATCAAGTGGCGAAACAGATTCGGGAACTTTGACAGTCTTGAGGAGGCGCGGGCAGCGGCCCAGGATGCCCCTGTTGAGGTTGTCGAGGAAATCCAGACCGGGCCTGACACGTTCATTTATCGAACACCGGAGCCTGACACACCCAAACGGCGTTCTGACGATGACGCCCTGTTATTCATTCTAGCGCACATCTGAGGCACATGGACGAAGACGAACTTCGCAAGGACCAGCACCGGGGCCAGCAGGCCAAGGCGCTGCTTGAGAACAAGATTCTGAAAGAAGCCTTCGACAAGGTGGAATCGGAATGCCACCGGCTATGGGCCGAGGCAAAGAACGCAGACATTCGGGAGGGCATGTGGCTTCGGTTGCAGTCCCTCGAACACACACGCAACGCTATTGAGGGCATCGTCAAGAAAGGCGATCTGTCAGAGCGGAAATTGAAGGAACTTATCACGGGCAAAAAGTCCGTGTTTTGACCGCCAAGCCTCACGGCAGCGGTATTTGCTACTCCCGAAAACGGCGACTGAATAAGCGTGGGTCAGTCCACGCCAAAGGGCGCACGGTCAAAACCAATGGGAGGGGCTGGAACCAGAATGTGGCGTTCCTAATAATGAGTGACAAATGTCAGAAGAAATTGCGGCGACCCCGGAAACGGGAACCGCGCCTGAAGCCGTGGCACCCAAGCCGGTGTCGCGGGACGAGGCTCAGAGTGTCAACTTTGCAGCCGAACGGATCGCCGGACTGATCGGAGCCGAAGAGCCAACCGAGACCCCGAGCGACGAACCCGAGCCGCCAATCCAAGAGGAAGCGGACGAGGGCAGCAAGGGCGAAGAACCCGAGGCCAAGGCCGAAGGTGACGAACCCGAAACGTCTGAGGATGAACCCGAAGACGCGAAAGACGACGAGCAGAAGCCGGAACTCCCCTCCACGCTGGATGAAATTGCAGCATCCTACGGCATTGAGCGCGATGCGCTGGATGACGTTAAGGTTGCTATCAAGGTCAACGGCGAGACCGAGGAAGTCACCCTGGCGGAAGCCCTGAACGGCTATTCGCGGACCCAGGATTACACCCGCAAGACAACAGAGCTTTCGGAACAGACCAAGGCTTTCGAGCAGGCTGTTACGAGTGCTGAAGCTGAATTGCAAACGCGTGCCACAAGGCTCGCAACCCTTACCCAAACTCTCGAACAGCAGTTGACTGGAGCGGAACCCAACTGGGCCGAACTCCAGAAGAACCCGCAGGCATACTTGCAGGCACAGCGAGAATGGCAGCAGAAGACCCAGACGCTCCAAAGCGCTCAGGCCGAACGCAACCGTCTCGTGCAGCAGCAGATGGCCCAACAGCAGGAACAGATGCAGCAGCATCTTGCTGAAGAACATAAGCGGATGGTGACGAATTGGCCGGAACTGTCAGACCCGAAAGGGCAGGCGGCGTCGGAAATGCGTTCCTATCTCGCAGAGCGGGGCTTCAACGAACAGGAAATCGACGCACTGGCCGACCATCGCATGATTGGTGTCCTCAAGGACGCTATCGGCGGGCGGAAGGTTCAGTCATCGAACCCTGAAAAGAAGCTGGTCAAGCCGACCCGGACGATTAAGCCGGGGACGCCGAGAAATGGTGAGGATGCGAAGGCCGAAAAGGTCGCGAATGCGCGTCGCCTCCATCGCAGAAATCCGAGAAGCCTTGATGCCGCCGCAGAGCGGATCAACCGGATTTTTGCCCAATAGGGAATATCTCCAATGGCTATTGAACCCGCAGATACCTTCAGCACGTTTGATGCTGTCGGCAACCGTGAAGACCTCTCCGACGCGATCTATGACATTTCGCCCGTTGAATGTCCCATCATGTCGTCCATCGGACGCTCCAAGGCAACCGCCGTTCTGCACGAGTGGCAGACCGACGCACTCGCCGCTGCGTCCACCTCGAACGCGGTCAAGGAAGGTGCTGATGCAACCACCGACGCCGTGACCCCCACTGTCCGTCTCTCGAACACCTGCCAGATCATGGACAAGGTGAGCCGTGTGACGGGTACGCAGCAGGTCGTTTCCAAGGCCGGTCGCAAGAACGAACTTTCGTACCAGGTCGCCAAGAACGGCAAGGAACTGAAGCGAGACATGGAAGCCACGATCTGCGCATTGCAGGCCGAGGCAGCCGGTGACGTTTCGACGGCTCGCACACTGGGCGCTCTGCCTTCGTGGGTCATCACCAACACCGACATTGGCACGGGTGCTGCCGCCAACGGCACGGGTCTGGGTAACACCGCCCGCACCGATGGCACGCAGCGTGCCTTTACCGAAGCACAGGTGAAGGCCGTTCTGGCCTCTGCCTGGAACTCGGGCGGTGAGCCGGACACGATCTATGTCGGCAGCTTCAACAAGCAGAAGTTCTCGACCTTCACCGGTAATGCAACCCGCTTCAAGACGGCTGAAGACAGCAAATTGATGGCTTCCATTGATTTGTATGACTCGGACTTCGGTGAACTCGAAGTGATCCCGAACCGCTTCATGCGTGCTCGTGATTGCTGGATTCTCCAGAACGACATGTGGGCCTTGGCCTACCTGCGTCCGTTCACGACCAACAAGCTGGCGAAGACCGGCGACAGTGAGCGTTCACAGCTTCTGGTGGAGTTCACGCTTGAATCCCGCAACGAAGCGGCTTCGGGCATCGTTGCCGATCTAACAACCTCGTAAGGAGCGGTCATGAAGCGTTTTCTTCCCTTGCTGGTCGCTCTGGTGCTTGTTCCCAGCCTCGCGTTTGCGGGCTGGAACATTCGCCAGAGTGACGACGGCACAGTAGATTGGGTCAATGGCGACGGGGACACAATCCCCGTTGGCCGCGATCTGACCGTCTTGCTGGAGAATGTCTCCACGGCATCGACCACGTTCATGGTTTCCCCGATTGCGGGCGACCTTGCACAGATTCAGAGTGTCCTGTTTGGCGCGATTGCCACGCATGACATTTCCCTGACTGTGAGCGTGGCTTCTGTCGGAACCACGGCGTTCACGGACTACGGCACCACGCTGGACATCGCGTTCAGCAACTCTGCCGCTGGTGACGTGGATACGCTCACACTGTCGGATCAGGCCGTTGCGGTTGGTGACGTTATCGCCATCACCACGTCGGGCTATTCGACGAACGACATTGACGCGGTTCTGGTGATCCGTGTTGAAGGTCAGTAATGATCTGGGCGGTTGGGTTATCTCAGCCGCCCTTTTCCTTGCTACCATGGCATGGTGGCCGGGGCTGATTGCAGGGCATCTTCCCAAGTGGATGGTGCTTTATGCCTTCTGCCTCGCGCTGCCGTTCCTGAAGTTTCAGTGGGATGCCGTCACGGCGTCCGTGCTGTTGTTTCTGGGCTGGCTCTGCCTGTCGGTTCTCTGGTCAGAGGATCAACGGCAGAGCCTGCACCAGCTTCACAAAATCCTGCCCCTGGCGGCGTGTTTCTTTGCCGGGAGGGTGTACGGGCTGAAGCCCGTCATTCGCGTTGCAGGGCTTTGTGTGGCCGGTGTTCTGGTCTTTGAGCTGACGTTTGGCTGGTTCGGTTCCTTCGGGAATGAGAACTTCGCGACCGAGTATGTTGTGCTTTTGTTGCCAGTTCTCTGGTTTGGATCAAATAGCGAACACAGATGGGTCAGGATTGCGCATTTAGCCCTTCTGGGTGCGTCAATCGCCTACCTGATGCACCTGCCCAGCAGAATTGAGTTCATTGCGTTCTATGGCCTGTTTTTGTGGCTTCTGTGGACACACGTGCGAAGTGCGGCGGTGTTCGCGGCGGCTGTCCCTGTGGTGACACTGTTCGCGGTTCCAGAGGCGTGGGACGTGGTGAGCGGTTCGGCTCTGGCCCGTCTCGAATTATGGTGGAACACGGGGCATATGATTCTGGAGCATCCACTGCTCGGGCAGGGCTTCGGGTCGTTCAACTACCACTACCCCCGCTTCGGGGCGGAACATTTGGCGCTGTTTGACCGTGTAGAGGTCCAGATCGGGCATCACGCGGGCGCGGCACACAACGATTATCTGCAACTTTGGGCCGAGGCCGGTCTAATTGGCCTTGGATTGGGTGGTTTGTGTCTATGGCTGATCTTTACCCGCGCGGCCCCGTCAGTGATTTTGATTCTCGGTGCGGTGATGTGCTTGATTGGCTTCCCGGCACAAATGCCAGTTACCGGCGCATTGCTCGCCTATGCCTTGGGGTCGTGCTGTTCGCTGCCGTTGTGGCAAACGGATGGATGGGCCTTCAGGAATGGCGGGGCCACGTCAAGTTCGGGCAATCCTACACTCTCCTGGTGGCGGAACCGACAGACGCGCTACAACTGAATATCGACGCTTTCTATGCGTACCCGTGGGATTGGGAAATCCGGCAGCAGGTCTATTTGAGCCTTCGCAACCTGACAATGAAACGAAATGTGGTGATGGACGAGGCTTCCGAACAGTGGGCATGGAATGTGTCCGCATCGGCTTCCCCGTGGTCGCCATTGTTACATGCAAGCAAGATTGAGGTTCCAAAATGAGTTGGATCACAGACAAGACTGTGGGCCTGCATGGTGGCGTGGAGACGCGCTATCACTTCGACCCCGACACCGAGAAGTCGTATCTCAGCTACCACCAGGACGTTTCCAGCATCCTCGACCGCAATGCAGCCTTTCGGGCTGATGGTCAGACCGACAGCGAGGCGCTCGGCAGGAAGGTGGCCGAGATTCCCGCCGTGATCTGGATGGAATGGTGCCATCAGAAGGGTGTTCGTGTGCAGGACTTCATGCGCTGGAAGGCGAAGGAGAAACGCGCGTTTTGCGCCAAGTTCCTGAACGATCCCGACTATAAGAACCTACGGGCCGTGGACGGCAAAATATGATCCTGATCGTTGGCGGACACCCCGACTATCAGGACAACCCGCCCGAACACGACGCGCGGTGGGTCATGAACAAGTCCTTCGACCGTGACGCCGATCTGGTGTTTGAAATGCACCGCCGGGAGAAATGGTGCGACCGTATCGAACACCTGAACGGCTTTGACTGCCCCGTTATCATGCAGGAGCGGTTCCACGAGATTAACACCGCCGAGCCGTACCCGCTGACCGAAGTCGCGGCGATGACCGGCGTGAACATGAGTTGTTCGATTGCCTACATGATGGCAATGGCGATGCTCCAGGCCGACGATATGGCCGTGTGGGGCGTTCCGGGCAACTCTGAGGCGTATGAATACCAAGTCCCGACGATTGCCTATCTTGCGGGTTTGGCCCGTGCCCGTGGGCTTAAAGTCACATTCCACCCCGACAGCCATTTGCAGCGGGTGATCCATCCCCCCAAGCGTTACGGCTATGACGGCAGCGCGGAGTTGTTCCAATGAGTCTGACGAATTACGGCGAACTAAAATCCGCCATCGCCAACTGGGCGGAGCGTGACGACCTGACCTCGCGCATCCCCGAGTTTGTCGCACTGGCGCAGGATCGCATTGCCATGGACCTCCGCGTTCGTGCGATGGAAACCAGCGCAGACGTGACCATTTCAGCCCAGACTGCAGCACTGCCCACGGGGTTTCTTGGCGTTCGCCGGTTCGTTCTGGACAACGACGCATCACGCTTGACCTACCTCAATCCAGAGCAGTTCTGGATGCGAAGGATTGCACGGACAGAAGGCACACCCAAGGCGTTCACCATTGAAGGTGAGAACTTCGTCTTTGGTCCGTATCCCGCAAGCGGTAGCCACACGGGCAAACTGTTCTATTGGGCGCGGTTCACTGACCTCTCAGACGATGCTGACACGAATTGGCTGTTCTCCAACGCACGGGGGTTGTTGCTTTACGGCTCCCTGATGGAACTTGCCATGTACCTGGAGGATGACGAAGCCGCCGCACGTTGGGGTCGGTTGTACGAAGACAGCAAGGCCCGCGTGATGAAGTCCGACAAGCGCGACCGCTTCCCCGTTGGTGCGTCGATGCGTTCGGAGGTTCCGACGCCATGAAGCCTGCTTATCAGTACGCACTGGACCGGATCAGGGCTATGGCACCGCCTAATGGCGACCAGCGCATGAACATGGAAACACGTTTAGGCCCGCTCGCGGCGACCATGACAACGCCGAACGATCCGATGCTTGCCGCCTACGATAACTGGTGGCAGGGCCTGACGGGACAGGGCGAGGGCAGCGGCTGGTTTGGCATGAACACGATTCCGCAGGAGATGGCGCGATTGCAGGGCGTGTCTGATGAGTACGGCGGGTTGTCGCCTGAGTATTTGCAGGCGTTTGGTGATAGCGCCCTGATGCCGGGTCCGGGAGTGATGGGGACCGTTGGCAAGGTGGGCAACGCGCTTTCGGGTGTGGCGGATGATCTACCCATGGACACAGCGAGTCAGATGGCGCGGGCAGACCAATATTTTCCGGTTGATGCGTGGCATGGATCACCACGCAATATTACCGAATTTCGGAATACCTACAGCACCCCGGAGGGGCATTATGGCCCACACCATTACTTCACCAATAGCCTTGAAGACGTAAACGAGAATTACGCGGGCCTCGGTGGACCCGATATTACAAGCAGAATCCAGAGAGAAATTGAATCGTCCGCCGATGCTATGTTTGACGGGGATGCAGATGATCTTCTGGACTATTGGGCGTTCCGGGGTGTTGATGTTGATGACGCCGCAGACCTGTCTCAAGGCCAGATTGATGAAGCCCTAGACGCCATCGCTCGTGAACGGCTTGGCATCCAGAATGATGGAACTGTTTACCCGGCTCGGTTGCGCATGGAGAACCCGGTCAGGGTTGGCGGTGATGGTGAAACATTTTTCGATTATGCCATAAAATACAGCGATGACGGGGAAGACATTGTGGGCGAGGGCGGCTCGTTCATGGACCTTCTGCGGGCAACGCAGGAAAGTTTTGACGAATGGCAGATTGACCAATTCACCCGCGATGACGTTTTGGCAAAACTGTACGATGACGCTGTTGATGGGGGCATATCTGCGTCAGACTTTGACGCCATTCTGCGGGCAAACATCAATGAGGTTTACGACGATTTCACGGGCGAAATGGCATCTCCCGGCGCTGTCATTGCCGACATTTTCAAGAAGGCCGGATTTGACAGCATCGACATGGATGCTTCCGTATTCAGTAATAGACAGGGATTCGGCGGCGTAAAACTGCCTGGAATGGCGGGGACTCAGGATGCGCGGCATTTCATCGTGTTTGATGATAATGCGAATCAAATCCGATCCCGGTTTGCCCGCTTCGATCCCCGGAACCTGAACAGCCGCAATCTCTTGGCAAGCGGACTGCTTGGCGGTGTTACAGGCGCGGGCCTTCTATCCAACGACGCAGAGGCCGCACAATGAAGAGCCGCCAGATGAAAACTATTCCCTTCGGGGAATGGCTCCCCGACCTCCCCGACTTCGGCAATCCCGGCCTGAGAGAAGCAACGAACGTCATTCCCGACCGTTTCAGCTATCAGCCCATGAAGGCCCTGTCTGGAACGTCAAGCGCACTTGATGCGCGTTGCCGGGGCTTTTCTGGTGCTGTGGGTGCAGGACACCAGACCTACGCTTACGCTGGGGACGCAAGCAAGCTATATAGCCTGATTGCCGACACATGGAACGACGTTTCCAAGGCGGGCGGGTATTCCCTGTCTGACGATTCCGATTGGCAGTTTACGCAGTTCGGCCCGACATTCGTGGCAACGAACTACGATGACCCCGTGCAGTCCATTACGCCAGGTGGTTCTGCCTTCGCTGACATGATTACGTCCACGAACAAACCCAAGGCGCGGACGCTTGATGTTGTCGGGCAGTTCCTGGTTCTGGGGCATACCAACGACACCACGGACGGCGTAAAGCGGTCCCGCGTGTGGTGGTCAGGTATCCGTGACCAAACGGACTTTGACCCCGACGCTGATACGCAGTGTGATTATGAAGATTTGAAAGAGGGCGGGGACGTTCAGCGCATCGTGGGCGGTGTCGAATACGGGCTAGTTTTCTGCGAACGCGCGATCTATCGCATGACGTATGTCGGCCCGCCTCTGGTGTTCAGGTTCGACCCTATCGACAGGAAGCGCGGGACGCCCATTCCGGGTTCCGTTGTGTCCCTTGGGCGGCTGACTTACTTCATTTCGGACGAAGGGTTCTATGTCTCGGACGGTGTGCAGTCGCACCCTATCGGGGAAAACAAAGTTGATAATGAGTTCTGGGCGCAGTTCGACATTTCCAACCGTACCCGCGTCTCGGCGGCAATCGACCCGCTGAACAAGACGATCATCTGGTCATTCCCCGGCACAGGAAACACCAACGGGACGCCAAACAAGATGTTCATCTACCACTGGCCCGAAAACCGCTGGTCATCGGCTGATATTGAGGCCGAGTGCATCGGTGACGGCCTTTCGCTTGGCACGACGCTTGAGGAAGTCGGGGCGTTGTATCCTGATCTGGAAACAGTCCCGTTCACTCTGGATGCGATTTCATGGACGGGTGGGGATAGGCTCCTGGCGGCGTTCGATACGTCAAGTCAATACGGCCAGTTCAACGGCGCGAACCTTGCCGCGACGTTCACCACAGGGTCGATGGAATTGAACAAGGGCGCATTGTCCAGGGTTCAAAGGGTCAGACCTCTGGTTGACGGCGGCACTGTCACAACGCAGGTCGCAGGTCGTGAGGACTTGTTTGATACGCAGTCGTTCGACGCAGCGGCTTCGGTCAATGACATCGGTGATACTGCACAAAACAACTCAGGCAGGTACCATGATTTCACCACGACAGTCGCAGCCGGCGGGACATGGACACACGCGCAAGGAATTGACGTTGAGTTCGTTCGACAGGGCAGGCGCTAATGGTTGATTCACCGCGATCGCTTGTCTCGTTGAAGGATTCGGGCGTCCCGAGGGAGTACGCCGACACGGATGAATGGGTCCGCAAGATTTCCGAGTTTCTGCTGTCCTTGCATCTTGAAAGCGCGGTCCCCCTCCCGAGTTACACTGCGGCAACGCTGCCGTCATCATCGGATTTTGAGGGTTCGTTGGCCTACATCAACAATGAGGCTGCGGGCGTTACTCCTGCATTTTTCGATGGCACAGAATGGGTCCGCCTGGCATCCCGGCATAGCTATAATATCTCAGCAGAGGATTATGGTGTTACAGCCGATGGTTCCACGGATGACACCGCAGCCGTCCAGGCGGCGATGGATGCAGCAGTTGCCAACGGCGGCGGTGTTGTTGTGTTGCCTGCGGGATCGATCAAGATCACTGAGGCCATCACACACTCTGGGTCTGTGCCTGTCACGCTGATGGGCGCAGGCCCTGGCGCTACTGTTCTGAGGGCGTCCACAAATTTCGATGCCGTCATCAAACTGGAAGGTACGGCTTACGGCTCGGCGGGTATTACGGCGGGCGTGATTGATTCCGTAACGGTAGCCTACCCCGGCTATTACACCAGCCCACCGACCGTCACGCTATTTGGTGATGGCTCTACCGACCCCACGGCCACCTGCACTATCGACGCCAATGGCCGGATCGACAGCGTTACCGTCAACGCAGATGGGTCGAGCGACCACACGGAAGCCTATGTCGCCTTCGGCACTTCTACCGAGTTGTCCCTGCGGTTCCAGATGCTGGACCTCTCCATCGCTACGACGGGTGTCACTGGAGCCGTTCTGGTTGGCAAGGGCGCGTGGCAATTTAACATCGCCCGTTGTCACTTCTCCAGTACTGCCGCCGTTACGCTCTTCGACACCTACGGAGATTTCGGCAATATCGGAGATTGCTCGTTCTCAGTCGCAAACGCTTCTGGCGTTAATTTCCATATCCGCGGACGTATGATCGACAGCAACATCCATCACTGCCGCTTTGGTAATTCCTGTAGCGGCGTCAAAATCTCAACAGACTACCAAAGTACGTTGGTCGCCTCCAGTGACAGGCCGCAGGGCATCACCTTCACGGATTGCCATATGTACTGCACTGGGAGTTATAACATCTACGCTTCAGAGAGCCTGTTTCTGACGTTTAACGGATGCTGGATTTCTGAAGGTGGGACCAACCAAATCTTAATGGACAACAAGGCGACGAACTACATCTTCAACTCCTGCTACATTGGCGGCAGTGCGGGCCTCACCGCTGTTCGAATAAAGAAAGATGTCGGTAGCAGCGTGATGTTTTCATCGTGCTTCTTCAACTACGCCACCATCGCTATTCTAGTCGAGGCTGACGCTGACGAGCAGCTCGACACCCTGCACGTTGTCGGGTGCGGTTTTCAAAACGCCACGGTTTGCTGCATTGATATGGATAGTGTCAATCACGCAGTCATCACCAATAACATTGACCGTGGAACGCCTTCCGCTGGGTCATGGAACACGCGCTCAAGCCATGCTTCAAATTTTGGCGAGTACCAGTTCGATAACAATGCGTGGCACACGACTGCCCCTGCCAGCTACTCCACCGCGGCCAGCTACAAATTCGGCGTTGACACCGGCATCGTTATGCGAGCCGAGGGCGTCCACACAGTCTCCGGCGCGGCCACCACCGACAATATTACCCATGGTCTGAGCCGCACCCCGACCAAGGTGCAGCTAACGCCGGGGACGACTGTTGGCGATTGGTATGCCGGAACAATGACATCGACGATTATTCCTGTGACATGGGCCACCTCCGGCGAGCCTGTCTGGTACTGGACGGCATCGGTATGATTTACACATATATCATCGTCCCGCCATTGTGCGCGGCTCCCGCCATTTCCGCCGCAGGCTTAATAAAATCGAGGGCATTCAATCCATGATCGGCGTACCATCAAGCGGGATCACAGAGGCGTGGCCCAAGCACGTTAGCAGGATCGAAGAGGCTCTGTCCTACGGAAACGGCGAATACGAACTGACAGACATTTTTGATGCCGTCAGGGCGGGGCAAATGCAGATGTGGGCCACGGACAAGTCTGTGGCCGTCACAACCCTAGTTCAGTACCCGCGCCGCAGGACGTGCCTGATTGTCCTGGCGGGCGGTGATCTGGATGACCTGAGAGAAAACCTCCCGTTTGTGGAGGAATGGGCCGTTTGGCACGAGTGCGATGCAGTCGAAGTCATGGGCCGCAAGGGATGGCTCCGCGCCCTCCCTGATTATGAACAATGTCAAGTCCACGTAAGGAAGACCCTACCATGTATCCCTTCATCGGAAATCCACTGAATTTCGGGACGGCTCGTTTCCTTAACGGGTATCAGCCCAGCGGGAACCAGATGTTCGCGAATCAGTCGGCACCCATCATCCCGCGCACGTTCAACGTGCCGCAGCAGCAGCGTGTGATGCCGACTCAGGCACCCATGGCACTTATGCAGCCGCAGGGCCTGTTGTCGCCCCGTGCGCCGTTCCGTGGGCAGGGTGGCCGTGATGGCGCTGCCGGTCCCGGTCGTGGCGGTGGCTTCGGTGGTGGGCAGCGTGGCCCCGCAGGGCTTGGCCCCAACGTGAACAGAGGCAGGCCGTCCGGTCCCGGTATTGGCCCCGGCATGAACAGAGGCCGGGGCACTCCCGGAGGACCGGGAGGCCAGAGCGGCGGCCCCGCTGGCGGTGGAGGGCGTTACTAATGGCTGGCGGTGGACAGAGCGGACAGCAAACAACCACGCGGACCGAGACGGCAGAGCCGTGGTCGGCACAGGCTCCCTACCTTCAGGACATTTTCAGGGAGTCACAGAACCGCTACCGCAGCGGCGGTCCTGCCTATTTCCCTGAATCCACGGTTACGCCGTTCGCGCCTCAGACAGAGATGGCGTTGCAGGCCGGTGAAAACCGCGCCATGCAGGGCAACCCCCTAAACTTCGCGGCACAGAGCAGCGTTTATGACACCCTGAACGGTGGCTACATGAACGAGGCCATTCCGGCACTGTCGGATCGTGTCGCGGGTGACGTGCGCCAGCGTGTGGATTCGATCTACAACGCGGGCAACCGTGGCCCGTCTGCCGGGTATGCCGAAAGCCTTGGGCGCGGCATCACCGAAGGGCTGGCCCCTGTGGAGTTTGGTGCATACGAGAACGAGCGCGGGCGGCAGATGCAGGCGGCGCAGCTTGCACCGGGCCTTGCGAACCAGGATTACGTTGACATTGCCCAGCTTGGTCAGGTCGGCGCACAGCGGCAGGGTCAGGCACAGAACGTGCTCAATGCAGACATCGCCCGGTTCAACTACAACGAAACGATGCCTGACATGCTCTTGAATGACTACTTGGCACGTATCGGCGGCAACTATGGCGGCACCACGACCGGCGCGGCCAATCAGCCGATCTACAGCAACGGTCTTGCAATGGGCCTTGGCGGTGCGCTTTCGGGCGCATCAACGGGCGCAATGATTGCCCCAGGACCGTGGGGTGCAGGTATCGGCGCAGGTGTTGGACTCCTTGGAGGTTTGATAGGCTAATGGGTATTCTTGATTTCTTCCAGCAGACGAACAGCCCGTATCCAGAAGATATGCGTTACAAGGCCGGTATGCAGTCCCTTGGGCTGTTGGGCGGTACAATGATGGCAGCGGGCGCGCCCTCAACCGACCCCGGCCAATACGGCAGGATCATGGCGCAGGGATTGGCACAGGCTGGCCCGATGATGCAGCAGAGCCTTGACCAGCAGATGCAGATGCAGGACATGATGGCAGAGCGTGAACGTGAGGCTGCTATGCAGGCTTACATGGAAAGCCCCGAGTTTGGCGCTGGAATGTCGCCCGAACAGATGGAGTTTATCCGCCTCGCGCCGCCTGAAATCGGTATGGGCTTGCTGGGTGACAGTCTGTTTGCGCAGCCGGACCTGCTTAAATCCAATCAGACCGGCACATTTAAGACGCCAACAGGCGAAATTGTGATGGGAACGTATAACGACGCAATTGCAAACGGATGGACGGAATACCGAGAAACCGACCCGTGGGACGGCATCAACATCCCAACAGGCTTTGGCCCTGTGGACCCGAACAATCCCGCAGCGGGCATCCAGCCGCTTCCGGGTTATGACCCCAACTATGGGAAAACGCCTGATGCTCCCCCCGCGCGGAGGTTGGTGGAAGTGGTTGACCCAAACACGGGGCAAAAGACGTTTATGTGGGACACCGATGCCGTTGGCATGGTTTCAGGTATGCCTGAAGATGGCGGCGGCTCTCCTTTTGGTGGGAGCGCGATGGACATTCAACTCATCAACACTCTCCGCACCGCCGACTCCAACTCTCAGGATTATGCTATTGCTTATAGCATTTTGGGCGCTCCGAAATACAGCTACAATCCAGCAACAAATACAACAACGTACATCACGCCGGACATGAGCATGTTTCCTGAGCCTACGTTCATTTTGCCATCCGATGGGACTATTGGTGCGCCCCCGATGCCAACAGACGCATCTCCGGTAGCAGAGACGCCTACGGTGAACGACAGGAGCGGTGGCGTTCAAGTCGTGAAATCTGATGAACTCCCGCTGGAGGATCAGCGCGCCTATAACGCAGGCAACACAGTTATTAGCAGGGTCGAGGCGGCCCTTAACGCCTACCGGAGTATTCTAATGCCAAACGGGCAAATGCTCGGCAGGGAAGAACTTCTGGACCCGACTTCTCCAGCAAGCATTAAAGTAGCCGCAGCCAGAACAGACCTGATGATGGAAATGAAAGAGCTGTTTGAACTTGGCGTCCTCACTGGGCCTGACATGGATTTGCTCGAAGACATGACAGCCGACCCAACATCATTCTTTTCCAGAGGAATACTGATGGGACCAGAGGGGTTCGCAGCGCAGTTTGACGTTATCTCAGAGAAACTCGGTGCAGCCCGAACTATCCTTGACGAACAATATGGTATCGCTCAGCCCGCGCAGGACGGTGGGTCGGCCCAGGACGCACCAACTGCACCGGCACCCGTGCGAGACGACGGCACATTCACGGGAACTTATACGCCCGAGGGCTACCCGGTCTACATTCGCCCTGATGGAACCTCATTTGCCCTGGTGAACAACGATGGCTGAAGAAATTATTGAACTTGGCAATTCCTACCTTTCGGATGTTCAGATTGACCTTGAAAAGATCATGGACAAGACCACGGGTGCGCCCGCTGGTGTCCGCCAGTCCGTTGGTTCTGCCCACACGCCTGAAGACCGTCTTGCAACGCTTCGTAATTTCTACCCTGACGCACAGCCGTTCGGTGAAGATAATTTCATGTTCTTCAACGGCAACACGGGGCGCTTGACACTCTACAATCCCGAGGGGCTTGACATTGGCGACGTTGCGAGCGTTGGCCGGGAAACCGCTGAAATGGTGGGTGGCGGCATCGGTGCGGGAGCTGGCGCAGTGATGGCAGCGCCGAGTGCTGTCGTCTCTGGTCCTGTTGGGCCAGGTCTGGGTGCTGTCGTCGGTGCTGGTGTAGGAACCGGCATGGCCGGAAGCCTTTATGATTTTTTGGCCGGGCCATTACTTGGCACCGTAGACACACGCGGCACCGGCGAAAAGGTCTTGCAGGGCGGCGTTGATGTTTTCGGCGGCGCGGTGGGCGAAGGTCTTGGGCAAGCCGCAACAACTGCACTTCGCAAAACCGCTGCGGGGCTGCGAAATACCGCATTTGGCGACAACATACAAAATGCCTTGCGAGGCTATGACCGGGCGGGCGTGACGCCCAACTCTGCCGGTGCGGTGACGGGAAACAACACACTTCAGGCCATGGAGCAGGGTCTTGCCAACATTCCCGGCAGCATGGGTGTCATTGAGCAAGCCCGCCTAACGCGCCTCAATGAAATCGAAGCCGCAGTCGAAAGGATCGGCGGCAACGTCCCGACGGCATCTTCAGTTGGCCTTCGCCCCGGACGGGTTGGCGCAGGTGAGGCATTGCAGCAGGGGGGCAGTGATTTCGTTTCCGACTTCACCGCTAGGGCCACTGAATTATACGGCGCACTTGATAGCGCCCTGCCTGATAATTCCGTATTGCAGATGACGAATACCGCAGAAGCCCTTTCTTCCAGGGCAAAGGTGTTCTCAGACCCGGCCAACCCCGCGCCCGCTTTAGGTGCTGCTCTAACCGACCCGATTATGGCTAAATTTGCTACGGCGATTGAGGAGGCGGGCGGGACTCTGACGTGGGCGCAGGCGAAGGAGTTGCGGTCTTTCATCGGCAGGGAGTTGTCTTCACCTTCCATCATGACTAACGGCGCTAAACGTGCCGATCTAAATTCCATCTATGCCGCACTGTCCCGCGATCTTGAAGCCGCTGCCGAAGCGGCAGGGCCGGATGCCGTAACCGCATTTAGGCAGGCCAACGACTTTCACAGCGCCGGAATATCCAGAATTGAAGGGGCGCTGTCTGACATTCTCAAGCCGGATATGGCGGGCGAATCTGTTTTCGGCAGGGTTCAACGGCTCGCGACAAGCGGGCGGGCGTCTGAAGACATTTCATCGCTGTTCCAGATCAGATCGTCAATGCCGGAAGAGTCATGGGACGTTTACGTTCTTGGACTTCTTGAGGACATGGGCGGTGCCAAACCTGGTGCGAGTGCAGAGGATTTCAGCGCAGCTTCGTTCCTCACCAACTGGCGAAAGATGTCTGATTCGGCCAAGAACGCTGTTTTTTCTGGCACACGCTACGGTGACCTGAAATCGGAATTGGACAATCTTGCTAAGGTTCTTGGGTCAGAGCGGAACCTTGACCTTTTACGGAACTCGTCCGGCACTACGCGAACCCTGATTTCCGCGCTGTTGTTCTCGGGCGCAGGTACGGCCATGACCGGCGACCCCAGAGACGGCGCATACGCCCTTGTCGGGTCATTGATTGCCCCGCGCACCGCTGCAAAGCTACTGACAAATCCCCGCTTTGTTCGATGGCTTGCAGACGTTCCATTGGGTTCCGGGAACCTGACAATGGCCCGTGGGCGCGGCGCGATTGATGAGGCGGCTTCATGGCTTGGTCGCCTTTATATGGTTGCAGAAGCTGAGCCGACCATTGCAGATGAAATCCACCAGCTCATTGAAGCCAGTCATCCTGTCAATCCCGCGCCAGAATCAACGCAATCTGCGCCGCCTTCGGCAGTGCAGCCCATGTTGCAGTCTCCTTCTGCGGGAATGAACCGTGGCCTTCTGTCTGCCCCCCCTCCCGCACAGCAAGCCTCTCCTATGAGCGGCCTTCTTTCCCCATATTGAGGTTCACATGAAACGCTACATTATCGCGGCGCTTGCACTTCTTGCCATCCCCGCCCTTGCCGCTGAAGTGCAGGACTGGAACGCCGTTGACAATTCCAATGTCGATTTGGCCCCCGAAAATATGTCGCCTGCGTTGGTTAATGATGCAATCAGGGCCGTGCAGGGCGCGAACGCCCGGTGGTCGCAGGACCAATCCTGTTCCATTGCTTCTGCCGGGTCTTCGTCTGCCTGGACGCTTTCCGCCGCACGGACACTGACGAGTTACTATGATGGGCTAAAGCTGTGCTTTGATGTTCACACGGATAACGACGGTGCTGTGACTTTGAACGTCGATAGCCTCGGCGCAGTCGCAATCCGCAAGGAGAACGGCGCGAATCTGGAGGCGGGCGACCTTGACACAGGTATGAAGGCCGAAGTGGTCTATAACGGGTCGAGTTTTCAGCTTCTTTCCCCAGTTATCACAACGAGCATTAACGAGCTTATCGCAAATGAAGGGGATTTGATTCGAGGCAATAGTTCCGGCGATGGGGCGCGCCTACCCATAGGCACGCCAGGCCAGTTCTTGTACTCGAACGGCGCAAATGCGTCATGGAGCAACCTTCCTGTGGCGTCCACTTCGGTAACAGGCGTTCAGGAAAACGCTGACCAGTCTGATATGGAAAGCCTCGCGTCCACCAGGACAGTTACACCAGATCAGGTTGTTGCTTCACCCTACGCCGCGAAGGGGTTTGTTCGGTTCACTGTCCCCGGCTCAGCCATCGGCAATGTGACTGGGCAGAATGTAGCGTCTGTGGCGTACAACGGGACTGGAAACTACACTGTGGAATGGGATACAGACTTCTCATCGGCCACATACACATGCACAGCAACTACTCAAGTTCCAAGCGGAACGAATGCGCCCTACATCACCGCCATTACAGCGGGCGCACTGACCGTTCTGGTGCAGAACTCAGTCGGAACCGCAGGCGACCCGGCGGCGGTTAACGTGATCTGCTTTGGAGATCAGTAATGGCTGACATCTTCGTTTTCCCCGGCGCTGATGAACCAGAGGAAGCCGCGCAATACCACTGTGATTGCGGTTGCTCTGCGTGGCACCTGTACGAAGATGGTTCCGTCATGTGTTCGGAATGCGGCGATGATCCGGCCCTTTGCATCGTTCCGATTGACAACTAAAGGTTGCGCATATCACCAATTCATGCGCTAAATGTGGCGCGCAAGGAGTCTGACATGAAGTTCCTCATCTCCGCTTTGTTTGTTTTTTTCGCGTCTGTTGCTCACGCCCAGGAATGCACACCGCCAGAGGAAGTGCATGACGATATGGCCGTCATGTATCCCGATGCGGTCGAAGTCATGCGCGAGGAAATCGCGGGCGACCTGTTCATTGCCTTCGGCGCTGATGGCGTCCCCACATTGCTGACGTTTGCCTATGTTGATGTGAACGGCGTCTGGTGCCTTGCGGACTATTTCGAGGTTTCCGCTGATATGGTTCTTGGCGAGGGCGCGTGATGCTTGCGAATGATAGCGTTGACTTTGAAGCGCGGGAGACCGCGCGGCGGGCAGAACAAAAGATCGACACGCACGAAGACCGTTGCGGAGAGCGATGGACTGAAGCCCGTAAGGAAATGCGCGGGCTGCGTGAAGACGTAACGGCATTGAGACGGTGGATGATTTATGCTATTCTTGCCGTCGTTTCCGCAGAGTTCACGTTGATTTTATGGCTTGTTGACAAGACACAATAGAAAGGCCCTGATGTGGCCAATCCCGGTGTGACTTACGAACAATGGCAGGACTGCACCAGTGCCCTTGCCATGCACGGCACCAAGGCCGAGGCCGCGAAGGTTCTTGGGCTTCCCTACGAGACATTCCGCAGCAGGCTTGCCAGCGGTAACACCCGCTTTGCAGGCAGGGCGGGTGTCGATGGTTCCTCGCCCGATGGTTACATGGTCAAGGGCCGTTCCACACTGTACGGGCCGGATGGCGAGGTTAAGGCCGAATGGGTCAAGACCACGGCAGACCGGGAACGGCTGCTGGAAATCGCCATGGAGGCGGTTAAGGAAAGCGCCAAGGCTTTGCCTAAATTAAGGCCGCGCCCTATTAAAGACAAAGCCTACAACGACGAACTGATGACGGTGATCCCATGGGGTGATCCGCATTTTGGTTGTTATGCCTGGGGCGAGGAAACGGGCGGCGAAGATTTCGACACGGACATTGCCAAGCGCGATCTGTGCGCAGCCGTTGACTATCTGGTGTCTCAAGGCCCGCGTTCAAAGCAATGCGTCATTGCGAACCTTGGCGATTTTTTCCATGCAGACAACCACGCAGGAATGACCCCCGGCCACGGCAACGTGCTGGACGTGGACACCCGTTTGCAGCGTGTCATGCGGATTGGTGTGTCTGCCGTCCGTCAGTGCATCCACACGGCCTTGGAACGCCATGAAACGGTGCATTTCGTGCCGGTGGTGGGCAACCACGACCCGGTGCTTGGAATGGCGATGGGCGTTCTTTTGGCGAACGTCTATGAAAACGAGCCACGGGTGATTGTCCACGATGCGCCAACCCTTCGACATTACATCAGGCACGGAAAGACCCTGCTCGGCTTCGTGCATGGCGACAAAACGAAGGATGCGAACCTTCCTGGCATCATGGCGACAGAGAAACCTGAAGACTGGGGCAAGACCCGGCATCGGTATTTCTTCCGTGGCCACCACCACCACGACTCAAGGGTTGAGTTCAACGGTTGCATCGTGGAGCAGGTGAGAACACTCGCCGCGAACGATGCCTATGCCGCAGGCGGTGGGTATCTGTCCGGCAGGGATATGAAGCTGATCGTCATGCACTCGGAGCACGGCGAGGTGGGCCGTACGACCTGTTCCATTGACATGCTGAGGGACGCCGCATGACCGCTACACGCTACATAAACCGCACCTATGCCGCGTATAGGCATCATTTATGAACCGCCGCGACATCCTGAACCGCGCCGCCGATCTGACAGAGGGTGACAGGGACAAGGAATACGGTTCCTGGGCGGACAACTCCCGAGACATCGCGGCCATGTGGTCGGTGATCTTGGGAACGGAAATCCAGCCCCGCGACGTGACGCTGTGCATGGCGGCGCTGAAGCTGGTGCGGCTTAAACGCGGCCCCCACCAAGATTCCTACGTTGATCTTGCCGGATACGCCGCACTTGGGGGCGAGCATGATTGACCACATCAACGACTATGTGTTCCCCGCCGCGTTCTCATTGCTCCCTGAGAAGATGGACACACCAGAGGCGCGGGTGATGTTGCTTGCCATTGGCTTGCAGGAATCCCGGTTCAATCATCGGGCGCAGATACGCGGCCCGGCAAAATCGTTCTGGCAATTCGAGAAGGGCGGCGGTGTTAAGGGTGTTCTTAGCCACTACGCATCGGCACCACACGCCCATGACGCATTGTTGACGCTAAATTACACATTGAGTTCTGCTGAAGCATACGAAGCCATAGAGCACAACGACACGTTGGCGTGTGTGTTCGCCCGTCTGTTGCTCTGGACGCTACCCAGCCCCCTTCCTACGACCTCAGAAGAGGGTTGGGCGCAGTACATCGACGCATGGCGTCCGGGTAAGCCGAAAGCGGAGACATGGCCCGCGTTCTATGCGCAGGCTTCGGCCTTATGCGCTGCATAGGCGCATGTATTTGAACATCTTTCCACCATTTGGGCCGATTGCTCTCTGAAAGTGGAAAAGCGCCCCGAAACGTAACCCGCATTTTACGAACGCGCGGGCCACATCATCAAAGGAGACTGACATGAAACCTTGGTACGCATCCAAAACCCTTTGGGCCAACCTGCTCGCAGGTGGCGTCACTGTTGCAACGGCCTTCGGTCTGGATCTTGGTCTGGACGCAGAGGCACAGGCGCAGGTTGTTGCTGGCGTGATGGTCGTTGTGAATATCGCCCTTCGCCTTGTCACCACTCAGGGCCTTGAGAAGTGACAGTTTGGCTTGTGATGGGAGCCGGTCTCGCCCTTGTGGTTGGGATCGGCTTCTTTCTCTTGCGCGGTGAACGTGCAGGACGCAACGCGGAGAGGGCAGACCATGCCGACAAAGCATTGGAAGCAATCAATGAAGCCATTAAGGCTCGTGATGATGCTCGGCTTGATGCTGACAAGCGCGAGCAGTTGCGCGACCGCTACCGGAACCCCTGACCCGTTCTGCATCATCGGCCCACCGCCTGCTGATATGATACCGGCAGAGGGTGATCCGCATGGGTGGTTGGATGATTTTCTCGCTGTTCATTCGGTGACGTGCTGACATTCCAGCAGCTTCGCTACAAACTCCCTGACTTCATCCTTGCACTGTTCCGGCACCCATACTTCCATGGGGCGAAGGCCCCGAGCGCGTTTGCCTTCGCGCTCTAGGGCTTTGCGTTCGGCGGCGGTGTCAGTCATGGGACTAGCTTCCAATAGCCATAGACGCACCGCGTTCCTCGATCTTGATCATGCAGCCTCCTGATAAGCCCGTTCGATCCATCCCGGATAGGTCGCGCGCCATTGACGCGACCAGTTGCCCGACTTCGTGATCCACTGCACACGGTAGCACGGGATGTAATAGTCGTGGCGCACCATGTCGTACGAGACGATTTCATAAATGCGGCAGATGCCTGCATTACATCGAATGATGTCGCCGACCTTATACGGGTTTTCTTGCATGATCCTGAACGGCGACTTTTCTCGCATGATCCTGAACGGCGACTTTTCATTTTTTTCTTTGCGCTGGAGCGCCATGCGCCACGCCCAAGTGATTTCTTCCCAATCGGGTCCAGGTCGATATGGCAGCAAGGCGTCGGCAGCGCCTTCCGCGCTGCCGTGCCATGATTCGTTTTTGATGATGCGGGTCATGTGTCGCTCTCCTCCTCCCTTAGTTGATACCCCCTAAGGCCCGCCCCATTTCTGGGAGCGGGCCGGTGGGGGTTATTCATGCTCGCGGAGCATTTCGGCCCATATCCCGCTTTCGCCTTCGGGATCATTCGCAGCCTTTTCAGCAAGGCGGCGGCGCAACTCTATTGTTTGCGATTGACGGCGCTCTACATGCTCGCGGCGGCGGCGGTCTGCTGTTTCCTGTTTCATCGGGTGGAACATTTCTCTCTCCCATCGGGGACCATCCCCGTACACAATACATAGTGACTAGTCACACACATTGCAAGCGGGAAATGCGATTATTTCCACCCATCGCAGCTAACAGGGTGGCGGGCGTATTTCATCGGTGTCCCGGAATGTCGTCATCGCCATTGTTAATCATGGCAGCCTGTTGGCAATAGCCATGCCGAGCAATGCCCATAGGGCAGTTATCGCAGGCACCATAGAAGCAATACTCGGGCTTGTGGGTTATCGCTATTGCATCCCGTTCTTTTCGCCTTTTCATGATTGTTTTGACATGCTCGGGCCAATCTTCCGCTTCCAGGTCGAGGGGTTCATCCATCTTCGTTCTCCTTCATGCGTAGCAGCGCGGCGCATAGAGCGAGGGCGGGGGTGTCTCCGCGCCCCGTGGTGTCGTCACGATGATCTCCCCCCCCCCTTCCGAGAACCCAGAGCCACCGGCCCCGGCTACCTCTTTCAAATGCGGAACCGGTGTGCCACCCATCAGGCACCAGCGCCAGCGCGTCATCCACGCTGCGAGTGGGGTCGGGCTTCCCGCCGTCGCTTTTCATGGGCCACGTATTGCGCCAGCCCATCGCCCTCAACACCTCATCACTCAACTCGCGCGACCCTTCGGCGGCGCTTCCAAGGCGGGTTATGAGGTCAGTCATGATTCATTCCTTCCATCGGGCTGCGTTAAAACAACCCCTTGCTGTCCGTAGTGCTGGGCGATGGCGTCCAGGTATCGCGACTTTTGATCTGTCGTCATTAGACGTGTCACAGGCAGGTCGAGCGGTTCCATCATAAGTGCCAGCTTGGTTTCATAGGGCAGGGGCTTAACTACCCTGTCGTACTCCGCGCAAAACCGTTCATTTTCTGCCCGCATGATGGGGACGCCCAACGTCAGCTTGCATTCGCCACGTACCTGCTCCGGTGTCTGGTCGCCCAGTTGCGCGGATATTTCGTTGATCCAAAGGCGCTGCAAGTAGTTCTGCTCGTTGGAGCGTTTCTTACCCTTGGTGATTTCGACAGTGAATGGGCGCTTGTGTGTTGAGAGAAACACATGGAGCGTCACCAGATCGTTGGGGGTGTCAATGATGCGAGTTGTCATGGCTGCTTCGCCGCGTCCATCAGCGCGTCTCCGGGGCAAACGGAATGTCATCCGACAGGTCGGGACCGCCGCCGTTGTAGGACTGCGCACCACCTTGACTGCCGCCACTGTCATATGACGACTGCCCGCCTTCCTGCTTCCCATCCAGCATAACCAACGTGCCGCCGAAACCACGTAGGACGACTTCGGTGCTGTACTTGTCCTGGCCGCTCTGGTCCTGCCACTTGCGGGTCTGCAAAGCGCCCTCAACATAGACCTTGGAGCCCTTCTTCAGGTAACGCTCGGCAATATCGGCGAGCTTGCCGAAGATCACCACGCGGTGCCATTCGGTCTTTTCCTTCTTCTCGCCGGTCTGCTTGTCGTTCCAGGTTTCCGAAGTTGCCAACGTGATGTTGGCGACGGCATCACCTGATTGCATCCTGCGGATTTCAGGGTCTTTCCCAAGATTGCCGATAAGGGTCACGCGATTGACTGATCCAGCCATGTCAGAGTTCCTTCTGATGTTGAAAGTTGTCCATTTCGTCCGCCATCGCGGCTTCCATGTAGGGTGATCCCCATACGATTTCGTGCGCCTCTTCGGCGGTCATTGTGGGGTCTGCATCAAGCAGGGCCTCAATGGCTTCGTCCTGCTGTTCCATCCACCAGTCTTTGACCCGTCCCATTGTCGCCTCCTATGCTGCGAATGAAATGTTGTCGGCCTCACGGGCCTTGAGATACTCGCGGCGGCGCTCAACAGTGCCTTTCAACCCAAGAACGTCACCCCCATCGCCATCGACCAAAACAGGCATGTCTTTCAGCGCCTGTGCAATCAGGGGCTTGGCGTGTTTAATAATATCATCAAGGCTGGCCTCATCTTCCACTGCGTCCACGTCGGCCTGAATCTCGTGAAATTCCTGAGTCAATTTTGTTTTGGTGAGTGGTCCCGCCCAGTCTGCATCCCGTGAGGTTTTCCCACGGGGCAGATCGGGCAGATCGGCGGGCCGATGCTCGTCCGCGTCGTTGCCTTTCTCGCCCGTGGCAATCTGGAACAGCGCCCGCATGTACTGCTTCAATGCGTAGGATTGCGCCGCACCGAATGCCTGCGATCCCATCTTGGCGTTGACCATTGCCGTCCGCGTCTGGCGGTGCGCCCATGTCTCGCCCGACGAATGCGCCAGCGTGAATGCAAAGCGGATAATCAGCCACCCGTTGACGTTCTCGACCGACTCTTCATCTTGAGCGATGATGAGGCCGTGCTTGGAACACAAGGGCCGCACCGCTTCCAGGAAGTCGTCAATGGAAGCGAAGTTGTAATTGCCGTGGCTGTTCTTCTCGCCCTTTCCGAGCTTCGGAACGTCACCCATCACCGCACAGATTGCGGCGGCGACTTTCGGCGGGATTGCCGCGCGGCTGTTAAGTTGGTCGGATACCATAAGGTCTGTCATGACCATTCTCCTGTCGGTTTGTGTGTGTGCCGAAGGTGCATGACCTCCAGCAAGCGCATGTTGAGGGGTGTGCGGAAGGCCATCAGCTTGGCGCGTTCGGCTTCCCAGTGTTTCGCTGCCATGCGGCGGCGGTGCCAGTAGGCTAATAGGTCGCGCATCACCCCTCCTTCCTGACTGCCCGCAGGTAATCAATCTGATCCGCAATCTTGTCGGTCATGCGGTTGTAGGAGGCGTCTGCTGTCTTGTCGTAAGCCTCCGCCTCACTCATGTTCGGGTTGGCCTCAAGCATTTCCTCAATCAGTTCTTCGTGTGCCGCGATGTACAGTTCTTTGATCATGTCACTCTCCCTTGTTATCTGTGATCCAGCCACGCGCCGTTGCCACGGCCTCGATCAGCTTGATCTTGGCGTTGCATTCAGCGTGGAGGGCGGTGTCGGTTTTGTGGGCTTCTACCCAATGCGCCTTGGCTTCCTCAAGCGTGAACCAGCGGCATCCCGCATGGATCATGACGGGCTTGCCGTCGCGGGCGAGAAAGCGATGGCCGCGTGAGTCGCGCCCCGCGTCGATGATTGAGGCACCGCCCAGATAGGCACCGCGCAGATTGGCACCGCCCAGATTGGCGTCGCGCAGATCGGCACCGCGCAGATAGGCACCGCGCAGATTGGCACAGACCAGATTGGCACCGTCCAGATTGGCACCGTCCAGATTGGCGTCGCGCAGATCGGCACCGCGCAGATAGGCACCGCCCAGATAGGCACCGCGCAGATTGGCACCGCCCAGATTGGCACCGTCCAGATTGGCACCGTCCAGATTGGCGTCGCGCAGATTGGCACCGCCCAGATTGGCACCGTCCAGATAGGCACCGTCCAGATCGGCCCCTTCCTTAACCGCTATTTGCAGCGCGGCTTTCATATCTCCCGCCTCGACGGAAAACAGAACGCCTGCTGTGAACCTGTGCTTAATTTCGATCTTCATGTTAATTCTCCATCGCAAAGGCGACATCCAGAGCATCACGTGCCTCCGCTGCCTCTTCCCGCGCGTATCTGAGGCAATCACGTTTGAGGCCGTCATCGTCCGCGTGGCGCTTTGCCATGTTCAGGTAGTTCCGCGCCAATTGCGTGTGGATCACGTGCCACTTGAGGCCGTATTCCAGACGCCATGGCAGGCCGGTCTTGATGTTTGGGAGTTTCATGCCGCGCTCCTTTCGGCCAGTTCATCGCGCTTCTGGTCGCGCAACCAGTCTCCCCGGTCTTCGCGATCACCTGCCGCGTTTTCCATGGCGGCGGTTTCAACGTCGGCCATGTCGATGGATTCACGGATAAGCGCGGCAAGAGCATCACTTAAAGGCCCTTCCGGCATCGGCGCATAATGCCAGATGAAGTGGCCGCTGTCATCGCGGTCGTAGCCAGTAATGACTTCGATTGCGCCCAATTCAAACTCGGGCGCACATCCCGGATCTGCGTGTTCTGGCAGGCAGTTGATGCGGGCCGGTTCGCCATAACTGACAATGCTGACCTCAATCTGGCCTTCCAGGTCGTTAATTCCGTGGGCCTCGCTGCTCACGCAGAAAAAGTATTTGAATGTGTCCATAAATCCCTCCCGGTTCAGGCGGGGCGCGGCCCTTGTAATACCGCGCCCCATATCAACCCTGAACTTTCTCCTGTTACGTGTTGCCCTGTGTGGTCGAGCGTTCCCTTCACCGTGCTGGTGATGAAAGGAATATACGCGGCGGTAATTGGGATTGCAACAATAAAATACGCGATGGGATACGATTTTTGCATTTCTTGCTTGCATGGCCCATTGCTAAGGCGTATAACGTTGGCATGAAAACACTCCACGACATACGGGCCAGCCTAGGCATGGACCAGAAACAACTGGCCGAAGCCCTCGCGGTATCGCAGGCAACGGTGTCCAGATGGGAAAGCGGAAAGATGTTCCCTTCCTACCACACGGCAAAGCGCATTGTTGCGTTGGTGGCTGAACATAATTTGCCCATGCGTGTCGCGATTGATGACATTGTGAGGGCGGCATGATCCCCGCCAACATCGACAACATCAGACAGGAGGAGTGACCATGGATCACCACAAGAGCCTCGCGTTAAATCTCGCATGGACCGCAAATAACGCGGCCAGCTTCCCGCAAGGGCATTCCCCGGTGGATGCCATCAGGCGGAAGTGTGTCGATTGCTGCGCAGGGTATTTGCCTGCCATCACAGATTGCACGATGCACGATTGCGCCTTGTGGCCCTATCGGATGGGCAAAAACCCGTTCCATGCGCGTTCAGGAAAACCCAATCCTGACGCATTCAAGAAATCCAAATGACGCGCTCCGTTTCTCCGTGCGTTGAGCGCGTCATAGACGGCGCTGGTAGTTCCTCCCCTGCCAGCGCCGTCACCCTTCGCCTTGAGTGCATCCCCATCCCGCCATCCACCAACGCCCTATACCGCAACGTGCAGGGCCGTGGGCGCGTCAAGACGCAACGCTACCTGACATGGCAGCGGGCAGCGGGCAATGCGATTGCGGCACAAGAGACACACCCCATCCACGGCGACGTGGAGGTGTCCATCTTCGTGCCGCGCGACAACCGCCGAGATATTGACAATTATTGCAAGGCCACGTTGGACCTACTTGTGATGCACAAGCTAATTGATGACGACCGATATATCACGGTTCTACACGTCACAAAGCTGGACCGCGCCAACGACAAGAAGCACTGCACTGTTGTTGTGAGGTCGGCGTGTTGAAACAGCCCCCCCTGCGTGACCGCGCCTACCTGGACTGGCTCCGCACACAGCCATGCATCCTGACCGGCTTCCACGCCACAGAGTTTGAGGCGGTGGACCCCTGCCATATCGGCACCGCAGGCAAGGGCATGAAGTCACCGGACAATGAGGCGCTTCCGATACGCCATTCCTTACACGTAGAGGGGCATAGCAGCGGCGAGGTGACGATGCTGCGCACCCATGCCCCCGACTGGCTCATTCGTGACGCCTTCAGGGCTTATGCGCGAGATTTGTATTGTAATTGGAGAGGGTAACAATGGATCTAAATATCAGATACGACGAGTTTTTGGCCCAAAAGGCCATAATTGACCCGCCAACCGGCATGCATGAAATTCCACCATTGCCGGGATGTTTGTTTGACTTTCAATCTGACATAGTGCGTTGGGCACTCCGACGAGGCCGCGCGGCACTATTCGCGGGTACTGGATTGGGGAAGACCCTCATGGCGTTGGCCTGGGCGCAGGCGATCCATAAAACGACAGGGCATGACGTCATCATCTTAACCCCATTAGCAGTCGCGGCCCAGTTTGTTCGTGAGGGCAATAAGTTTGGCATCCCGGTTAAGCAATGCAAGTCCGATGATGACGTAGAATCTGGAGTTACTGTCACCAATTACGAGAAGCTGGCCCACTTTGATCTATCGAGGTTTGGCGGCGTTGTTCTTGATGAAAGTAGTATTCTCAAGTCCTACGATGGCAAGACGCGCACGATGCTGATTGCCGCTTGCCAGTCGATCCCGTTCCGGCTGGCCGCGACTGCAACGCCTTCGCCCAACGATTATATGGAACTTGGGAACCATGCCGAGTTCCTGGGCGTAATGTCATATACCGACATGCTGGCGACGTTCTTCACTCACGACAGCAGCGAGACGCAGGCATGGCGTCTGAAGGGCTACGCCGGGGGCGCGTTCTGGCGTTGGATGTGTTCGTGGTCTGTGATGCTCCGAAACCCGTCCGATCTGGGTTATCCATCGGACGGGTTTGACCTTCCGCCGCTCAATCAGACCCAGCATACGGTCGCGGTTGAATACGTGCCGAGCATAGAAACCGGGATGCTTTTCCCAGTCGAGGCACGGACCATGAGCGAGAGGATTTCTACTCGACGGGACACTGCTGATGAGCGTGTCGCCCATGCCGCTTCAATTACTCCAACAGACAGGCCCATGGTTTGGTGGTGCAATCTCAATACCGAAAGCGATGGATTGGCCCGCGCTATTCCGGGCGCTGTCGAGGTTCGGGGATCTGATAGTGAGGAAGCTAAGGAACGCAAGCTCATTGACTTCAGCGAAGGTCGTATTCGCGTTCTGGTCACTAAACCGTCAATATGCGGGTTCGGCATGAACTGGCAGCATTGCGCCGATACTGGATTTGTTGGCCTCAATGACAGCTTCGAGCAGGTGTTCCAGGCCATCCGGCGATTCTGGCGGTTCGGCCAGACCAAACCCGTCAACGTCCACTTCATCGCAGCTGAAACAGAAGGCGCTGTGGTGTCAAATATCCGCAGGAAGGAAGCGGACGCAGAGCGCATGGCACGAGCCATGGTGCAACATATGGCGGACCTGACCAGTGATGAGATACGAGGGTCACAGAGGGACCGTCCTGACTACCAACCGACGGAGCATGTGGTGTTGCCGTCATGGATAATGGGAGAACTATCATGAACCAGATATCAAACATTAAGGCGTTCGATCAAGAAGTGAGCGACGATTACGCAATTTATCGGGGCGATAGCTGTGAAATCATCAAAGCCATTCCCGACAACTCGATCCACTTCGGCATTCACTCACCGCCGTTTGAGGGGCTGTACAAGTTCAGCAATGACCCGCGTGACATCAGCAACAACGAAGGTGAGGACTTCTGGCGTCACTATGGTTTCCTGATCGCGGAAATGCTCCGGGTGACAATGCCGGGCCGGTGTGTGTCCGTGCATTGTATGCAACTACCCACGAGTAAGACGCGCGACGGATACATCGGCATCCGTGATTTCCGGGGCGAAATTGTACGCGCATACACCGACGCCGGATGGATATTCCATAGCGAGGTGTGCATATGGAAAAACCCCGTGGTAGCACAGCAGCGCACCAAGAGCCTGCGCCTGCTCCATAAACAGGTAGTCAAGGACAGTGCCATGTCTGGGCAGGGATTGGCCGACTATGTAGTGACGTTTCGCAAGCCAGGCGACAATCCCGAACGAGTGAGTGGCGGTTTTGACCAGTTCGTCGGCGAATCCGAGTGCGAGCCCGATCGAGCCAAGTTCACGAGCAAGGACGACCGTCGCAACTGGTATTCGATTGAGGTCTGGCAGCGGTACGCATCGCCGGTCTGGATGGACATCAACCAAGGCAGGGTTCTAGCATACCGCGGAGGCCGAGCCGAAGACGATGAGAAGCATATTTCACCACTGCAACTCGACGTGATCGAGCGTTGCATTCATCTGTGGAGCAACCCAGGGGATATCGTGTTCACACCATTCATGGGTATTGGAAGTGAGGTTTATTCTGCCGTCGAGATGGATAGGTTCGGCGTCGGGATCGAATTGAAGCCGTCATATTATGCCCAAGCAGAGCGCAACGTCGCGAGTGCTACCCGAAGGGGAGATAATGATCTTTTCTCTTGTGCGGTCCCATGACAGAACGCGACCTGTTCTATGCCCTTCTGGACCGCTTTCTGATGTACCTGGCTGACGGCTGGAAGGTGGCCGAGGGGCCACACAACGAGCCTGCATTTGTAGGCACTCACCACGGACGCCACAGCGTCCTCGTTTATCGGGAGATTTTAAATGACATGGCAAGCCTGGACACAGGCCGACGTTGACCAGTTGAAAGCGTTGCGGGCTGATAAAGTCAAACACAAGGACATTGCCCGCATCATGGGCCGACCCGTTTCAGCGGTTCAAGCCAAATGGGGACTATTGCAGAACCCCAAGCCATCACCGGAATCCATCACCAAACCTGCCGCCATCATCAAGCCCGAGCAGCGCAAGTGTCTCTGTTGCGGTGGTCGGTTCATGAGCGAAGGCCCCGGCAATCGGATTTGCGGCGGCTGCACTGATACTGTCAACGAACTGTCCCACATGGACGGCGTGTGCATTGAGGGAGTGGCATCATGAGAACTGCTGATTTCATCAGGATTGGCGCGAAACGTTGGAATTTGTCAGAAGAGCAGATCACGGGCGAGCGAAAGATGGGCTCCCTTGCCCGCCGCCGTCAGGTCATCTGCTACTTTGCATATACCAAGACCGGCGCAAGCCTTCCCAAGATCGCCAGGGTGATGGGTGGCCGTGACCACACCACCATCCTCCACGCGGTTAAGGTGGTGAAAAAGCGCCTCGAAGACGGCGACCAGCGGATCGTTGACTTGTGCGCTGAATACGAAGCCGCTTTGGATGACTACCTTTCCACTAAAGGTTGCCCGCCCTGTGTTGAAGTGTGGAAGGGCAAACCTGCTGAAGTCCCCCCGCGTGTCGTTACCTACATTCCCCCCGGTGGATTCCCACCCGCGAAAGTCTCGCCCCAGAAGGAACGCACCTGCCTGAGTTGTGGCGACACCTTCATGTCATCGGGACCGGGCAACAGGCGTTGCAACAAGACCTCATGCCGTGATACACGGCGGTCAATGGGCCACTTGGAAGGAGTTGCCGCATGAACAGCCCGTGGTTCAAATGCTACCCCAGCGACTTTCTGAACGGCGTCGTTGACCTCTCGCCAGCAGAGCTTGCCGTTTACACGGTTTGCATTATGCGGATGTACGACGAAGGCGGGCCAATACCGGATGAGCCGGAGAGAATTTCGCGGCGGGTCAACATGCGTGTTTCAGCCTGTCGGAAGGCCCTGGATGCACTCTGCCAAGCTGGGAAGCTGCACCGCATTGATGGGTGTTTGAGCAACGCACGTGTCGAAAAAGAGAACGAAACTCGAAACGAAGTCAGCACAAAGTCAGCACGTGCTGCGCACGTTCGGTGGAGCAAAGAGGCCAAAAAACCCAATGGAAACAATGCACCTCCCATGCAACCGCATACCGGGGGCATATGCGGATCGGATGCCTACCAGAAGCCAGAAGCCAGAAGCCAGAAGAATCCCCCTATTAGTCCCCCAGACAGGTTCCCTGAGTTTTGGGGTCTTGTCCCGAAGAAGAAAGAGAAGCTGGCCGCGCAACGTGCATGGGTGAATGCGCTCAAGTTGGCGACCGCGGACGAACTGATCGCCGGGATGATGCGCTACGCCGCCGAGTGTGACGCCAATCCAGAAAAGTGGGTGAAGAACCCCGCCACGTGGTTGAACAAAGGATGTTGGACAGATGAACCAGACGAACCAGCTAGCGAACCTGAAGACCCCTTCTTTACCGCCCTCCGCAAAAACCTTGCTGGAGACTCCGACCTACGCGGAAGGGCTGACATGGGTGAGGCCGATAGCGGTGACACCGGAGCAGATGACAGCGTTGGAAGCGGCTATCCCCGCCTTACGCTCATCTCTGGAACCTGCGGGCAGGCAGACGATTTTGAAGTGGCTGACACGGGTCAAGGCTTCGACGGTCTCGAAGGGAAAGAGCGACACGGAATGGGGGATTGTCCAGGCGGAGATGTGTTTGCAGTTGGCCGAAATGCCCGCTGACATTCTGGAGGAAGGATTCACCCACTGGATACGGAACGAGCGGTGGTGGCCTACGCCTTCCGACCTGCTGGACCTGATGGAGCCGAAACTTGCCGAGCGACGGGCGATGTTGCGCCGCGCCGAGCAGTTGCGGAACCCGACGCCGGAGAAACCTGAACGCCATTGGCCGACGAAGGCCGAGCGTACCGGGATGGCCGACATGGCTGCGGCTGCAATTGCAATCCTGAAGGAAGGGAAGGGACTGGCATGATGGATATGGAAGAAAAGATGCGGGCCATTGAGGCGCTGGGCGCTGAGATGTTCGGCGAAACACCGGGCGGCATGAATGACTTTTGTGATTTGGTTTGGGAATTGGAGCGTGTCGGTGCAGAGGCGCTCGTGAAAATGGGTATCAGGGACGAGAGGGCGCTGATTCAGATGTTCCTGATGTGCGCTGCAACCATGCAGTTGGCGTTTTCGACGCCTGGAATGTGGAAGCGACACGCGGACTGGA
>Ga0208019_1000111_pt1 | contig 41521 bp, 47 predicted proteins | sample CB_VirMetaG_5_FD_184540 | JGI IMG/M metagenome (GOLD analysis project Ga0208019, IMG submission 184540) | Freshwater to marine saline gradient viral communities from Chesapeake Bay - CB_1508_1D Viral MetaG (SPAdes) (version 4) | ecosystem: Environmental > Aquatic > Marine > Coastal | place: USA... | reverse complement strand
CCTCACACGGAGGAAGGCGCACCCCGCATGTTCTTCGTGCGTGACGCGACCGTGCATGGCCGAGATCCCGACCGCGATGCTCTTGGCCTCCCGTGTAGCACCGAGGAAGAAATCCCGTCCTATGTCTACGAGCGGGATGAGAAGCGGGACGAGACCAAGGAAAGGCCGGACCCGGACTGCGAGGACCACGGCTGCGACGCTGCTCGATATGCGGTGATGAGCTTCTGGAAACGCGACAAACTCAAGTTCCCCGACCGGCCCAAGCGGTACGATAAAGGCACGCTGGGACACCTTCTGGGTCACTCTTAGTTCAAGGACGAACCATGTTTTGCAGGCGAATCAAGCAGGGCGAGTCGTTCGTGATCGAGCGTCCCGAGGGGAACATCGTCATCGCTATCGACCGCGAGGAAACAGAGCGGGGCCGCAGGCACACAATCAAGATCGACGATCCGATGAAAAGCAAGATCCGAATGGTGAGCCGCAAGGTGGCGAGCCAGGAAGTCGAGTGGAACAGGGGGCGGCATGGCACTTGACACACGCGCCGAGGCGTTGGGACCGGAACTGGACGCGGCGAACCGAATGCGGGAATCCCACCTGCGTTCCTTGCCGGGCATGATCCAGCAGTACGCGGGATCGGTCCACAGCGACCCGGATGCTGCCGCACCGGACAACCCGATCTACGAGTACATCACGCTCATGGCCCCCAAGCTGATCTACGAGAACCCCCGTTTCGTCACCAAGACGGCCCGGCCCGGATCTCAGCGTGAGGTCGCACGGGCGATCGGCATGGGTCTCAACCGCTGGGCCAAGCAGGGGAGGTTCTGTCGCGTGGGCAAGAAGCTCGCGATCGACTTCCTGTTTGCTCACTTCGTCTGCATCATCCACCGCGAGCCCGCTCCGGGGCATCGCCGCACGCCCGACGACGACCCTCAGTGGCCGACTGTCACCCGCATCGACCCACAGAGGTTCGTGTTTGACCCGATCGCCGAGGATCTGGCTGACGCTCGCTGGATGGGCCATCACTTCTATCGGGATCAGGACGACATTGAGAAGGAGCCCGAGTCCGAGGGATGGATCAAGGACGCGATCGAGTCGCTGGCCGACAACCGGCGAAACGACAAGGTGTCTACCCGGAATCTGTACGGTCAGACCATGACCGACGAGAGCGCGCGGAAGGAAGTGCGGCTCTGCGAAATCTGGGTTCCCGAGCATGAGTTGGAAGACTCGCCCGGCCCGGACTTCGGCTACCACGGGACCATCTTCACCTTTGCGGCTCAGGGCGAAACGGACGGCGGATACATTCAGGTCCGCAAGCCGAGGCCGTACTACGGCCCCCCCGGTGGACCCTATGTGGTGTCCGGGGCTCATATCGTCCCGTCCGACCCGTTCCCGATGAGCCCGTTGCAGGCCATCGACGGGCATACCCGCAACTTGGTCAATCAGGCCGAGTTCATCGCTGAGACCGCCAAGCGGTACAAGCGCATGATTCTGGTCGATTCGGCTGACCCCGAGATCATTGCCAAGGTCAAGGCCGGTGAGCATGACTTGGTGGTTCCGGTCGCTGGTGCGTTCCCGCAGGGCTCGGGCGGCGTGGTTCCCCTCGAAATCGGTGGTCTGACCGAACAAATGCTGGCCTACATGCGGATCGTTCGGGAGCAATGGGACCGAGCGAGCGGGATGCACGAGGTTCAGCGCGGCAATGTCGAGAGCGACACGACGGCCACGGCGGTCGCGGTCGCCAACGATGCCTCCGAGACCCGTGTTTCCGGGATCAAGGACGGGTACGCCGAAGGTGTGGCGGAGATCGCCAACCGGGTTGCGTGGTATCTCTACCACGATGACGACATTCAGTTCCCGCTGGGCGAGGAAGCCGCTGAGGAACTGGGCATGGTCGAGCCGTGGTTCCAGGGCGGAGACTTCGAGGACAGGTCTGGGGCAACCTTCAACGATCTGGAACTGGAGATTGAGCCCCTGAGCATGGAGCGCGTGAGCGAGGGCATGGTCCAGCGTCGCACGCTCGAAGGCATCCAGCTCATCGGAAGTCTCGTCCCGGTCATGGTCCAAGCCCCGTTCGTTCGTTGGCCCGAGGTCATCGGGTCGCTGGGCGAGGCGTTGAACATGCCCGATCTTGGTGACTGGGTGGATATGAAGATGCTCAAGCAAGCGAGTCAGGCCCAGTACAACCCCCAGCGCAGCACGCCCATGCTGGGCCGTCAGGTGGGCCGCACGCCCCCGCAGGTCCGTCAGGAGCCGCAGGGCGGTGGCGGGGCGATGCCCGGACAGCCCCAGTTGCAGGGCAACATTACAGGACAGAATCTCGCGGTCCCCGCGTAGGAGTAGCCCATGCCCATGTACGACTTTGAGACCCCGACCGGCGAGGTCGTGGAACACTTCTTCTCGATGGCGAATGCACCCAAGATCGGGGAGGTCGTGGAGATCGACGGGGTTCGATGCACCCGCCTGATGTCGGACTGTCAGACGAGCGTTCGGGCGGACATTCAGCCGTTCGTGTCTCGGACGCTTCCGCCGAACGATCCTCGGGCTCCGCGTCACGACAAGAAGGGGCGGGCGATGTTTGCCAACCAACGCGAGGTCAACGAGTACATCGCCAAGACCGAGGGTCAGTTTCACTACGACAAATGACGGATTCTTGGCTGAATCCTTGGGAATCTGGGTATACTGAGACAGGCCACGGCTCGACAGCCGGGCGACACCGGGCAGAACGCTCTACCTCGACGGGAGCGTTTTCATGCCTGAACAGGCCGAGACTCAGACGGTAGACACCGAAACCAAGCCAGCACCGACCCCGACTCAGAAGATCGAGGCGGCGGAAGATGCGTGGTTGTCCGCGAACATTGCGGACTCTGAGCCAAAGGCGGTTCACGATCCTGGGGACGAGACCGATCACGAGACCAAGCCAAAGACTCCGAAGACCAGCGACACGGCTGAGTCGTCGGATACTGATACCACCGCATCGGCAGGCGACACGGCCACCGATGGCACCGACCCGGATCTTGAGAAAGCATTGTCGGCGTTGCGGCGTGATGGCACACCGCAGCACATCATCGACATGATTCTCAATTCCGAGAACGGCCTGCAAGAGCTGAAGAACTTGGGGCTCAAGCGGTTGAAAAACCAGTCCGATGTCGATCGCAAGCTCTCCGAGAGCAAGCGGTCAGAAACCGATTCGGTCGAGAGCCAGAAGGCGACGGCCAGCGAGGGCGACACGGCCCCGCAGGACCAGAACCAGACGGACAACCTGGCGAAAGCGGTTGAATGGTTCGAGCAGGAGTTTGGTACAGAAGCGGCTGCCGCGTTTCAGCAGTTCGGCAAGGGCATTTTCGCCGATGCCGAGCGAATGATTCAGCAGCGGTACGAGCAGGTCGAAGGGGACAGCAAACTGACGCGGGCGTATGCGGAGCGAATCATGCTCCAAGACGCACGCAAAGCGGTCTCTGAGGACTTCCCGCAACTGAAAGACGATGAGGCGTTCCAGACGGTCGTGGCGAAAGTCCGCAGTCTGGTCAGGACCGGGGACTACGAGGACGCGGAACACGCGATGCGTGACGCGGCCTTGCTGACCTTCGGTCGGGACACGCTTCAACGCGCCAAGTCTGCTTTGGACCAGTCGCGCCGGTTGAAGAACGCTGGGAATCCGACCGTGAAAACGCATCGGGCTCCGGCATCTTCGATGACTCCCGAGGAACGCGAGAACGCGGCTCTGGATCTGATCCTCGACGGGAAAGACCCGAACACTGTTCGGAAAATGCTCTCGTCCTGAGGATTCCGGCGTGGGAATGACCCCGTGGCTCTAACGCCCAGGCATCTCACCGGAGGCCAAAGCAATGGCCGGTTCACCACTTGCAGAGTTCACCGACTTTATGTCGGTCACTGATTTCCATGTTCTCACCGGGCCTGATGTCATTCAGGTCGAGGCGTTCGAGAACTCGTATATCCTCGACCGCTTCATGCGCGGCACGGATATGTCGCAGACCATCCAGAGCGGGTCGAAGATCAAAGACTTCATCATGTTCGATGAGGCCAACACCTTCACCTCGTTCCAGCCCAACGAGACCTTCACTTGGGAGAACCCGCAGGTTCTCAACGAGTGGGAAGTCCCGTGGCGTTTCCACCTCGACCATATGTCGTGGACTTCGCAGGAACTCGCCCTGAACGGCGATCAGACTGCCGAGGCCCGCAAGGTCCAGTACAAGCGGCTCAAGCGCGCCAAAGAAACCCGTATGGTGGCTTCGACCACCAAGGGCTTTGAGGCGAAACTGTGGGCCGTTCCGAACGCGACCACGATGGAAGCGGCTGGCGGCAAGGAAATGTACTCCATCCCGGCCCTCATCAACGAGGAAACGGACGGCACCTACGACGGCTTCACGACCGTCATGGGTCTCAATCCTGCCACCTACACGGCTTGGAAGAACCAGATCAAGCAGTACGACGCGGCTGACCCGGACGACACGGACGGCGACCTCGACGGCCTGTTTGACGCGATGGAGGACATGCAGCTCTCCGTCAACTTCCGCACGCCGAACGCGATGCAGCCGTACATGCAGCAGCCCCTTGCCATCCAGAAGCAGATGATCCTGACTTCCAAGGCAGGCCGGGTGCAGTTCTCCAACCTGCTTCGTGCTGGCAACGACCGCTTCGTGGCTGGCCCGCAAGACCCGTCCTACGGCAACCCGATGTTCATGGGTCGCCCGGTCGAGTACATCAGCGCGCTGGACTCGCTGGCGATCTACGACGACGGCTCGTCGGGCCGGACTACCGAAGCCCTCGCGACCGACGCGGGAGCCCGGTACTGGTTCATCGACGGCAACGCCCTCAACATCTTCTGGCACTCCGAATACTTCATGAAGAAGCACACCGTCAAGGAGCCCACCAACCAGGTCGGCTCGTATGTGCTTCCCGTGGAATCGTGGTGCAACCTTCTCACCAAGTCCCGCCGTTGCCACGGCATCGTCAAGCCCGGCGCGTAAAGGAGACACGACATGGCTACTTCTGGAATCAATCCTGCGATCGGCCTCCAGCCCGAGCAGCTTACTTACCGGTGCATCGCACGCGCCGCCATCACCCAAGGCGAAGTCGTGGTTCTTGACCTCGGCAACGCTGACGGCGATGTGTCCAACAACATCATCGGCGACACCGCTTCCGGTTTCGCCAATGTCAAGAAGCCCGCTGCGGGCGATGTGGTCAAGTCTGCCATCTTCCTTCTCGCGCTCGAAGATGTGGCCGACAACGCGACCGGTCGCTTCCTGCTTCGCGGGATTGCGAAGGGTTCGGCGATCAAGGGATCTGGCAACATTGCCGCTGGCGATGCTCTGATCCCGACCACCGCTGGCGATCTTAATGGGACTTTTGCCAACGGAGAGCGGCAGATTGCCATTGCTCTTGAAGGGGCGACCGCTCCCACAACCTCGACCCTGATTGATGTTCTGTTCGACGGCTGGTGTTTCCAGCAGGCGAACGCCTGATCTCACTCTCTCGAATCCCCACCGCCTTACCGGGCGGCTGGGGGTTTTATGATCCTCTCGGACGCAATCAAGCAGATTCAGCACACGCTGGATGGTGACCCCGCCCCGGAACTGTCGGCCCGCCGACTGGTGAACGAGGCAGGGGACTTTCTCTGCCGAATGCACCCGTGGAAGTGGCTCGAACGCGGATCGGTGACGCTCGCGGCGGTCGCCGACCAGAGTTTCATTGAACTCCCGTCCGACCTGGCCTCAATCACTTCGATCAAGATGGACGACTCGTCGGTGTCCCTGCGGGATTTCCGGTTCACGACGCATGACGAGATCCTGCAACTCCGCCAGAACCCCATCGAGGCGACGGGCGGGTACTTCGGGGTTGTGGTCTACGAACTGGCATCAGGATCGACGGAAGGACCGCTCAAGCCCCGTTTGGAGCTGTACCCGACCCCGAACGCCAACGACGCGAGTTTCTTGCGGCTGGGCTACCGGGCGGGCTGGCAGCGTGTGGTGGACGACGACGATCCGCTCCGCATCCCGCACTGGATCGAATCGCTCTACAACCAGATCCTCCGGGCATGGGCTCGCGGCTACGAGGAAGAAGACACGGCGGCGTTGGACACGCGGCTGGAGGTCATCGCCCGAGGCCGCATCTTCCAGCAGGCCATCCAGAGTGACGGTCGCATCCAGCCCGACTACGGCGTTCTCAACACGGTCAACGGTCGCATTCGTCGCGTTCAGTTCTACACCGGCAATGTCAACAACCCCAGTTGAGGTCCGATGCCACGCATCCCGTTCCCATTCCGAGGCATCAACGAGGACTTCGCCAAGGTCGATCAGCCCCCGCTGACGACCGCCGACGCTCTCAATGTCCGTGGTGTCGATCCGGTCACTGGACGCACTCGGGGCGGCTCACGCGGCGGTCTGACGCGGCTGTGCGATCAGGTCAACGGCAACAGCCCAATCCAAGCCCTGAATGTCGTCACCTACAACAACAACCGCACCACCTACGCGGTCAATGACACACCGACGATCGACTGGGAAAACCTGCTCGACGCGAACACGCTGTTCCAGCACACCTACCGCATGGCGGTGGACACTTCGGGCAATGTCTACGCGGTGCAGGGGAACACTCAGGTCGCCAAGTACAACCCGACCGGGGAACTGATCTGGCGGATCGAGGTTCCTGTCCCCATCGCCGAGCAGTCGATCCGCGCTCTCGATGTTGACCCCTTGGGCAATATCTATGTGGCGACTTCGAGCGGCCCGAACGGGCTGACGGGCAGCGTGTGGGCGTACCGGCCCGACGAGGACCAGGACGAGCCCGTGGTGCGCTGGGAAGTCGAACTCGACGGGTACTGCCCCGACTTGAAGGTTTCGGGCGGCAAGCTCTACCTGCTGGAGAATCAGGCGAACGCGGCTTACCTGCGGGTCTACTCGGCGATCCGGTCCAGTCTCCCGACGCTGCTGTGGTCGAAGGCGGTCCCGGCCCCTGCGGGCCAGTTGGCGGTCTCGTCATCGGGCGAGGTCTATGTCTCGTCGCCTCCGAACGCCTCGCGCGGCGTGAACACTGATAGCGGGGTCTGCTCGACTTCGACGGTCGATTGGATTCCCACGGATATCGGCGACTCCCCGGACTACAAGGCGGGCGTGTCGGGCATCGCTGCGGCGGATCGGCTGTGGTCATGGCACGACGCGAGCAAGATTGTGGGGCTGGCTGACGGTGACCGGGTGGACTACTGGACGGACGCGACCGGGCAGGAGCGGGATTTCTACTCCGCCACTCAGGTCAATCCGGCGATCTCCAGCCCGACCTACTCGGCGACGGGCATCTGCACCAAGCCCGGCATCCAGTTCTCGCAGGACGATCGGACGGGCCTGCTAACGGACTTCGCCAATGGGCAGGACGACGACCTGAACAAGTCGCTGTTTCCGGGGACCGTGGGCAGCCGGTTCACGATGTTCATGGTCATGAAAATCCCGAACGCAGGTGAAAACACACAGACGATTTTCAGTCACTTCGGCAATGAATCGGTGTGGCATCGCATGGCGATCGTGGCAAACGCCAATGCAAGTCTTGTTGCGACCGAAGAAGACAACCTGAATATCGACCTTCGGCCTATCGAGGATGCCAGTAGCACCCCACCAACCGACATTGAGCAGATCGACTTTGAGAACGAGTCGAATGTCATCATCCTGTCTTACATCTTCGGCGGTGACAGCGACACACAAGGTACGGACACAAGCCATATCCGAGTCAATGGCACTGTTATCGACACTTTCAGCATCACCAGCGACCGGACGGCATGGCGGTCAACGCTTGGCTTCCACGGGACGAACACTTCGCTCGGGTACTTCGACGGGGTGATCTCAGAAATCGTGGTGGTCAACGGGGCGATCCTCTACGACTCCACCCCCGAGAACCCCTGCGAGGTCAAAACGGTTGAGGGATATCTGGCCCACAAGTACGGGATGCAGCACCTTCTTCCGTCCGGGCATATCTACAAGACCCTTCCCCCGACCGGATCAGGCGAGGACGCGGATTCTGAATCACAGTTGGCCCTGCGATCGACGGACGGCGTTCTCGCCAAGTTCGGGGCGCAGCGCGGCAACCTGCGGTGGGCGGTCTCCGGTGCAGGGTACGGCTACGGCGTGGCGATTGGGACCGGCAACCGCGTGTTCTCGACTGGCCCGGTCACGGATGCCAGCGATATCACGGTTCGCTGCCTGATCGACGAGGGCGACGAGTACTCCACCGACACGGGCGACGGGGCATGGACACGCGAAGACCCGAACCCGACCTACGCCTACCCTCAACTGGCGGTGGACTCGGGCGGTCAGGTCTATCTGCCCATTCACGAGGAAATCCCTGGCATCACGCTCCGCAAGATTGACACGGCTGGCGCGGTGGACCTGGAGTACGCATTCACGGGCGAGGAACGGGCCTACGCGGTGGCGATCCCGCCGACGCTCCCGGACTACGGGACGCAGGACATCGACGAGCCCGAACACTTGCTGCTCGGGATGAACTCGACTGACAACACGGACATCGCCCAGACGACCGGGACGAGCATCGCCCGACTTGAACTGGTGGCGGCAACGGTGAGCGGTGGGAATCCGCGAGAGCGGGCCACCATCGCCGTTGCTGGCGGGAACATCGCCAAGGTCAGCGACGCGGGCGTGATCTCCGTCGTGACCGGTGGCGTGCTGTCGATCGACGCGACGAGCCCGTGGGTGGCGACCACGACGCTGCTGAACAAGCTCTACCTGACGGACGGGGAGTCCTACCGGGTCTACGACCCCCAGACGGACACGGTTGCCCCGTGGAAGTCCATGACGGCTGGTGAGATCCCCGAGCGGTGCAAACTCATCGCCCCGTGGAACGGTCGGATTGTGCTGGCTCGCGGGGTCAACCCCCACAACTGGTTCATGTCCGAGGTTGGCAACCCGAACGGCTGGGACTTCTTCCCCCCGGTTCAGCTTGCGACTCAGGCCGTGGAGGGTGTCAACAGTCGGGCAGGCGCGGTTCCAGATACCGTGAACGCCCTGATCCCCTACTCTGACGACCTTCTCATCTTCGGCGGCGACAAGTCGATCTACCGCCTGACCGGTGACCCGATGGCGGGCGGCGTGCTTGACCTGGTGACCGACGACACGGGCATTGCCTTCGGCTCTCCGTGGTGCAAAGACCCCGAGGGACGGCTGTACTTCTTCGGCTCGCGCGGCGGGGTCTATGTGATGGCCGGTGGGCCGCCTCAGATGATCTCTGGCGCGATTGAGCGGCGGCTGAAAGACCTTGATCTTGGGACATTCACGGCCCGGCTGGTGTGGTCTACCCGCGAGAACGGGCTTCATGTCTTCATGGTCCCTTTGGGCTCCCTGACGACTCAGGCGACCCAGCACTACTTCTGGGACCGCGACAACAACGCATGGTGGATCGACGAGTTCAACACGGTCGCCATGAATCCGACCCGCGTGATCGTGTCGGACGGCGACGAGCCCGACGACCGGCGCATCCTGATCGGGTGCGGGGATGGCCGGGTTCGGAAGTTCGACCCCAGCGCGACCAGCGACGACGGGGCGGCGATCAGTTCCAGCGTTTTGATCGGCCCGATCTCGATGGGCGAGACCCGAGCCCGGTTCCGCAACCTGCGCGTGACGCTGGCCCGCGAGACCGGTGGGTGTCACTACTCGTTCTACGGCGGGGACACGGCGGAGCTTCCGGTCGGCCCGGCCCGGCAGCGCGGGTTCCTGGAGCCCGGACGCAATCAGGCGATTCGAGGCGGGGTCCGAGGGAATGCGTGCTGGATTGAGATGACCCTGAGCGACACCGACCGCCGTTGGGCGTTGGAGTCGATCGAACTCGACATTCACGAGGCAGGACGGAGCAGGACTGAATGAGGCGACGCAACCAAGCCAGTTACAGCACGAAGGGCCGGGTCAGCAAGGCACTGGGCGGGCTCGACCCGCGCGGGCATCGCAACCCGCAGGGCGAACTGCCGACCGAACTGCTCGTCAAAGAACCGCTCGGGTTCGAGGGTCAGAAGTTGATCCTCAAGCCCGGCGTGAAGGTGGCTGACGCGACTGACGCGACCGCGACCCAAACCATCAATTCCCTACTGGCCTCGCTCCGCGATGCCGGAATCATCGAGGGCTGAACCATGTTCGGTGAACTTATCTCTGGCGGCTTGGGTATTCTCGGCGCGTTCTCTGGACAGGACGCCGCCGAGGACGCGAACGCCGCCAACCTGCAACGGTACTTTGATGGTCTTGGGCTGATGAACCGCTTTGATGTGCGGTCAAATCAGTTGATGGACAATGCGTACTCGCTGCTCGAACAGTCGCTCGCCGGTATCCGTCAGGGCTACGGTCAGGCGATGGGCGCGGTGGACGACTACGGCGACCAGCAGTACCGGCGTATCAACCAGCAGGGCCAACAGGCCGGGGCGCAGGTCACTCAGAACTTGCAGCGTCGAGGTCTGGGTGGAACCAGCGTGGCCGACAACGCTCAACTTGGTGTCGGTCGCCAGATCGCAGATCAGCAGGCGGACTTGACCGCACGACTGGCCGGGCTTCGGGGGAACCTGATGACCCAGCAGGCGCAGATGGAGATGGGCGCGCTGGGATCGCTGGCCTCGTTCAACTTCAACCGTGCTGGGTTTGAGTCAGGGCAACTCGGTCGCCGTCTGGATTGGATGTTCAACAGACAAGATGTTGCAGGTAATAGTTTGACGCAAGGCATCACTGGCGCGATTGGAAACAGCGGACTTGCCGGGGTTGCCGGATCGTTCCTTGACGATCTCTTTGGTGTTGGCGGGGGGGAAAAATAATGCCGATCATCGTAGACCACAGCGCAGGCGACTACGCACTCCGCAACATCACGGCTGGTCTTGGTCAGTCCGTCGAGAAGTACCGCACGAACCAACTGGACAAGGCGGCGAACCAGCGCGCCGAGCGTGGCATGACGCTTCAAGAGATGGCGTTCCAGCGGCTTCTTGGCCGTGACGAGCGTTCGGACTTCGAGAGCGATCGCGGTTTCAACGAGTCTCAGCGACAGTTTGACCAGACATTTGACTATCGGCAGGGGCGGGACCAGATCGGGGATGCTCGGTACGACGACCAGTTTGGTATGCAGCAAGAACGCTTCCGCATGGACAAGGCCCGGAACGCGGTCGATCTCTACAACCGCGTCGAGCAGGCAAAGCGTGAAGCGATCTCATTTCAGATGGATCAGCGGATCAACGAGCTTCAAGCCAAGGCGTTGAGCCAAGGTCTTGACGGTCAGGCCGCGACGATGGAGTACCTGAGAGGCGAAGGCCAGAAGTACGGAATGAACTTCCCGAAAGGCATGGACATCAATGTGATGCGACAGGAATTGCAGCGAGGGATCGGTGCAAAGTCCGCGTTGGACACCATCACTGCCTTGTCTCAAATGGTCGGCCCAAACGGTATGCCGATTGTCTCCGAGCAATCTCTGACGATGCTCACCGAGCAGATGGAGGCCGGAGACTACATGGGGGCGATGGCGAACGCTCAGGCGTTGGCCGCTGACGCAAGCGACGAGATGCGCAAGCAGAAGCAGCGTGCCGAGATGATCCCTGTTGTTCAGGGCTATCTCGATTCCGTGGTCAAGCGTACCGACATGACCGAAGAAGAAGCGTCGTTTATTGCCAGCCAAGTCGCTATCGGAGCGATTCAGCCAGAACAGGTGTTCAAGATTGCCGAGGAATACACCAGCGGCGGAAACGCCGAGGGTGCATCGAAGGCAAGAGGCGGCGCGCCGGTTGGATTCACTCGAATCAAAATCGGAGGCCGGGATGAAGATGTACCAGAGTCCGCGTTTAGCGCGAACAACGAACCAATCAGGCCGGGGTCGGCTGCGGCTGGATTCTGGTACTCCAAGGCATCTAGTCAGGTTCAAGGAATCGAAGGCGAATCGGACGACGACTACCGAAACCGAATCTGGCAAAGAGCTGAACAGTTGGCCGAGGGCATCGGCGGCTGGGAGACAAGCGGCTGGCGTGATGCTGCGGTCACAAAAGCGAAATACCCAGGCCCGACGCTTGGCGAGATGGAACCGCAGGGCATGAACGCCGCAATGGATCGCCTGCTCGCGGCTTACCCGCACCTGACGCACGAACAGGCGGCTCAGTTCATTGCCGACAACCTGAACATGACGCTCGAACAGTTGGAAACCGAGAAGCGCAAAGAACTCCGTAAGCGGTAAACCATGACACAGATCAGCGCGCAGGAAATCTTGGCCCAATACCGCAAGGCAAAGGGCATAACCGATCCAGTTGAAAACGCCGACCGCTTTGAGTCCGGCGAAATAATTGGTCAGGTTCCGCCAGACTGGGTTTTGGAGCGTCTCGGAATCCAGACGAATCAAAACAGGCCAATAGAGTTTCCTGAAATACTGACCACTCAAGTTGGTGGACCAAAGAGACCGGGGTCAACCCTTCCGAGTTACGCGCCGCCTCCACAGGAGCCATCATCATTTCGCGGAAAAATGTTTGAAGACCTGACCCTTGCGGAAAGGTTGACATACGAATCAATGCGAAAGCAGGCAATGGAGTACCGCTTGCCGCTTGGCGTAGTCGAGCGTGTTCCTGATGTCACCAGCGATGACATTGATGAGTTCCGAAAAAGGCACAAAAACGCCAGCAAGGACGACCGGCTTGTGCGGTTTGCTATTGCCGCGCAGAACTTCCGAAATCAAGGAGGATCGTACACCTCTGAGGGAATGCTAGACCCAGGCGACTCATTTGTTCGTCTTGCCCAAAACGATCCAGATAATGTCGGCGCGCTAACCGAGTACGCCCGTTCTCAGAGAGCTGCTTTGGTTCGTCCATTGACCCGTGGCACAATGGGAACGATTGCAACCGCATTGCGAGCCACTGGATTTGAGGGCGAGGCCGAAAAGTTTGACCGACTTGCCGACGCGGAGCAGGCGGCATTACAGAGCAACACCTACGACACATGGGCTGGTTCTGCTGGTTCTATGACCGGATCAGTAATACCGTCCGTCTTGGCAGTTGGTTCAGCTTCGGTGTCAATGCCATCGGTGATGACCTACTACGCGATCACGGCGTTCGGCAACGAGGGTCAGGACTACCGCAAGGAGATGGAGCGTCGCGGCCTTGACCCTTCAATCACGGCTGAAATCCTGCACAGCACCGGAGCGGCGGCGACCGAGTTTGTGATTGAACGGATTGGTATTGACGCTCTGCGATACCTTCCAGACAGCGTTGCAAACAAAATGTTTGCCGAGGTCGGTGACAGCTTGCTCAAAGATGGGGCTCGCGGTGCGGCTCGCGTTGCTACACAATACACCACCGCCGCAGGAGTCGAGGGCTTTGAAGAAGGGTTCACCGAGTTTATCAATAACACCCGGAAGGGATTGACCTACAGCCCGGAGACCGGGTTGTGGGACAATGTGCCAGAGGCGTTTGGCGGCGGTGCGCTCGGCGGTGTGGTGATCCAGAACGCCAACATGGTTCGCCGTGGCATCGAGGGCATCCGTCAGCAAAGGGTTCAGGATCAGGCTCAGTTCCAGAACGAACTGCGATCCCAAGCACCGGCAGCAGCACAGCGTGTACGGGCCGCACAGCAGCCCGTGGATCAGACCCAACAGGTCGAGGCCCGTCGCCGTGGAGACCAGCAGCCGACCGATGCGGCCAGTGCGTTCGCCCGTGGCCTCGTAGAGCGGGCTCAGGCCGAGGGAGCCCCAGAGGGCGGTCTGACGGTCGATGAGGTCTTCGGACGGCCTCAGCAGCCCGGAGCGGCCCCACAGCCCGGACAGTTGCCCCGTGGTTCGATTCAGGCGGGTCCGGGTCCGCAGCCCGCCCCGCAGTCGCCATCCCCGCAGCAGCCCGCAGGACCGCAGCCGGTTCGTGTTCTGGAGGACGGGACGGCCCTGTTCAACAGCGAGCAGGATGCCCGGTCCTACGCCCGTGAGATCAACAAGCGGACCAGACCGGGCGAGCAGACCGCCGAGGTGAACAACCTGCTTGGGTCCGAGACCTGGACGGTGACGGTCCCCCAGCCCGCCCAGCGTCAGCCTCGCGGGTCTGTGACCGAGCGGAACCGTGCGATCAACCGTGTGGTGAACCCGGCCCAAGATCCGAACTACGACCCGAACGAGGGGATGAGCCCTGACGAGCTGATGCCCCAACAGCGTGCGATGCCCTTGGCCGAAACGCTGGACCGGATTCTGAACCCGTTGGAGCCGATTGCGACTCCGATCGAGGTCAATGAACAGGAAGTGTCACAAGACTCCGCCAGTGAACAGGAACGGGCGGAAGTGTTCACAGGTGACAGGGAAAGCGAATGGTCTAACGATTCGACCAACTCTAGGAAGTCGATTGCCAAAATCAGGCGGGACACGGCGAGACACTTGCAAGTGTTCGATGAACCTGTCGAATCTGGATACGCCAAGAAACTGCAAGATTGGGCAAAGGGCGGCAGCAAGCCAGAAAGGGCCACGGGAACGCGGTCTGGTTCAATATTCAAGTCAAGTGCGCCTGCGGATCGAGCAGCACAAAACGAGGCCAACAGGACGGGTCGAGTTCACTCCGTTGTGTCTGTTTCGGATTCGGGTGACAAAGTGCTTGGATACGCTGTCGTTGAAGCACCTGAAATCACTGGAACCAATCAGTCACTCACCAACCCATCCCTTTTTGCGTGGGATCAGATTATCCGAACAGGGTCGGTCGGTGTTACTCACTACTTCCCATCGGAATCCAAAACTCAGTCTGTTGTCTCCAACCAAACCCCGTCCGGTGATACACAAGCGGATTCGACTGTCACGGGTGAGGGACAAGCGGAGGCGGACACCCGCACCGAGCCAAAATCAAATGACTCTATGTCCCCGATCTACGAGTCTCGCAAGTCTGATCCGCTCCAAGACGGATTCCGGTTCACAGACAAAGAAGGCACAGAGTTTGAGGTCACTGGCCGCAATACGCTGGGCATCCCGTACTTCTCAAAAGTGGTAAACGGCAAGACACAAAGCAAGCAGTTTGCCGGTGGATCACTTGAGTCAGAGGCATGGCGAGCAAGGGAAGCGGAACGAAATAAGAACACCCGCACTGAGCCGCGTGCGACGGCAAAACAAGACAGGAAGCCGGATCAGGCCGTTGTCAATGTGCCGTTGTCCAAGCGTGGAAACATTGACGCGGAGATCGACAAGGCAAAGAAGCAGAAGAAGAAGGATGCAAAATCCGAGGCGCGGCAGCGAAACAGCGACCGGCAAGAAGCCAGAGAGATATTTGCAAGAATCGGCGATACGCTGATTGATCGCCTTTCAAGCAAGAACGAAATGTCGAGGCGCGACAACGAGCAGAAGTTGCGCGCGATGATTCAGTACCAGCCGTCTACGGCGGTTGATTACCTGCGCAAAGTAGAGGCCGAATACATCCGTGACGGCGTGATTTCTCGCACCGAGCCGCGTGCGACGGAAGCCGAGCAGGGCGGCGAGTACCAGCCATTATCACGCGCAGACCTTGAGGCCAAGACCTACCGCGAGGTTCAGGCCATCGCCGTGCTGTCCAAGATCAAAGGGAACCAGACCAAAAAGCAACTCATCAACGCCATTCTTGGGGGGCGGTCCAATGAAGATGCGCAGACTGCCGAGCGGCCTGTATCAACTGGAAACCGCCAACGGGAAGCCGGTCAGCAAGCCGGACAAGTACCGGACGATCAGGGAACTGCGGGACAGGATCAACCAGCGGGCGAGGCCGAAGGGCCGATAGTTGACAGGTCCGTGCTGGAATCAATGGACTTCATGGAACTTCGCAATAGAGCGAAGCGTGCTGGCATGAGGTTCGCGCTTTCCAGGAATGACTTGATCGACGAAATCCTGAGCAAAGGCGGTCTGCCTACAGAAGCACCAAAAGACCGTGTGTCGTTCCGTGACTGGCGACTGTCAGTATCCAGCAAGAACAACGCCACCATCGTTCCCAGAAAGATCGGCGCGAGGTTCACGGACAGTCAGGTTGCCGAACTCACGGACCTGGCTTTGCGGAACGGATACAAGGTCGAAAAATCGTCAAACACGGCAATCAGTCTCGTTCGGTTCTCGAACTCCAAAGCAACGGCGTGGGACACATTCGACAACTACGGATACCGTGGAGATCAAAAAGCGGAGTCTGAACGGAAGGCAGAGGAAGCACGGCAGGAGGAATCCCGCAAGCAGTCACAGCGACAAGCAGACGCAGACTCAAGGGAGTCTGGGTCGTGGCTCTCGTCTGTCTTTGGTGACACTCTGAACCCAACCAAACAGCAAGGTCTTGCTGACATTGCCGAGGGAAAGTCAGACGCGCCATCGTTCTTCATCAACAACCAGATGCTTGATCGGCTTCGTTCGCTTGGTGTCGTTTCCGGTGACGGCGTAGTTGATTGGGCCGCGTTCCGAAATGCGTACCAGCAGTCAAAGGTCGAGGCCGAAGGGGAAGTAGCGACCACGGAGCAGGTGCTTGGCACAACTGATCTTGAAACCGGACGGGCGTACTACAACCCGAACGCGGCTGTTCCGTATGTCTACTCAGACGGATTCAACCCGCGTCTTGGAGGCGGTAACACACAAGACGCTGTTCAGGTCTTGCTCAAGATTCAGGCCAACGACAAGCAGGCGGTTCGCACCGATCCCGACAACCCGGACGATGGCAAATTCCTCTACGGATTCGTCAAAGATGATGGGCTTGTGATTGTCTCTGAGCCAAAGGGAGATATTCAGCGGTCCTACTACACGATCCAGTTGGCCGCTCTTGGCATCGACCCGTCAACCGTTGAGAACGGCGATGAGGTGTTTATCCGTGTCCAAGACTTGAAGGACACGCAACAGGCGAGGCGCGAAAAGGAAGCCGAACTGCGCAAGTTGAGCGACTCCGATTTGATCGACAGGTTCAAGGCGGCTGGCCTCGATGTTCCCGGAAGAAATAAGGGCAGGCCGATTATTCACAAAGGCAACAAGCCGATTGCAGTCAAAGCGTTGGCTGCTATCGAAACAGGCGGTCAAATCGCCGTGTCGCAATCTGAGTTTCCCGGAGTTGCGGAGGTTCGACCGGCCAAGAACAGCGTTCTGCCCAAGCCCAACGCTCTCCAGCGACTCGGCCAGAAGATGATCGACCGGGCCGAGGCACGCCAGAAGAAGAACCAAGGCCGACTCTACTCCAACCCGGTCCCCGAGATCGGAAGCGTCCTCGAATGGTCCATCGGCCATCTCATCAAGGGCATCGGCAACCTCCAGGACTTCCGCAGGGCGTTCCGCGCCCGCTGGGGTGACCGGTACAACAACGAGCAGATTGAGGACATCTACACGATCGCCCGCGAGCAGGCCGCGAGCATGACCGTGGAGCCCGACCGCCGATCGGTCAAGGTGCGGGTCCGTCAGATCACCGGGCTGGCCGACGCGAGCCGTGTGGTCCGTCAGATCGTCGGGGACGAGGAAACCAAGTCCACCGAGGCCAAGGAACTCCGCAAGCAGTTGAAGCGGGACGAGCAGACCGCTCGCAAGGCATTCCGCGACGGGGTGAAGTCCATCAAGGCGACACTGCCCGCGATGCGTCAGGCGGTCAAGGAAGCCCAGAAACTCCGCGACAAGGCCCGTGAGGATCGGATCGAGGGTATCCGCAAGCAGCTCCGCCGCATGATCGAGGCCGAACTGCCCGCCAGTCTGCACGGACGGTTCATCCCCGACCTCATGAACGCGAAGACGCTTGGCAACCTCGCCGACAGCATCGACAAGATGAGGCGGGAACTGTCCCGGTACGACGCGCGGCACGCGATCAATCAGATCCGCCAACTGGCCGGGCCGAAGGCACTCAAGAAACTGGACAACGAGACCCGCGAGAAGGTGCGGGAGATGCTGCGTGAGGCCCAGCCGCATATCCAGACCTTCAAGGACAGCCGCGAGGCGTATGTCAGCCCCCGTCAGGCCGCTCGATCGACGACGGGCAAGACTGTCCAAGGCATCCAGACCAACGACATCGTGGCCGCTGCGGAAGCCCTGAACCGCATCGAGCGTGAGATCGCCGAGGAAGTGGCCTACTACCGCGCCCAGCGGATCGCGTATGGGGCCAACCTGAAATTGACAAGGGATGAGTTTGCCAAAAGAGTTGTTGAAAACATCGGCAACTCCAAGCGGACCGCAAAGCAGTCGGCAGACGGCGCATCGCCTGACCAGATGTCTGTTCGGAGAACTGCTGGCACATTGCTCAGTGACACCAGACTCTTGATCCGAATAGTCGAGGGTAAGTCAGACGGGGACGCGATACTTGAGCAGTTGATTTTTGGGTTCGACGGCACGAGTGTCGCAAACGGTGAGGACGGATTTCTGCTGCAGAGGCAGGATGATGCGAACTCGCACGCCAAAAGCGCGAAAGATGCTGGGTACAAGTCCTATACAGACCTTGAATCCAAAACAAGGCGCGGGTCTGGTAAGGCCAGCACACAGATGATGAGTGTCCAAATTGGCGGCGAGCAAGTTGAAATCACTGTCGGCGAGGCAATGCACCTGTACGCGATGGACAGCCAAACACGAGCAGCTTTTTTAGCTGGCACACAGGCGCAGTTCAAGCATCGCAAAAGCAAAAACCACAAGATCACAGACTCAGAGATCAATGCGATTATCAGCAAGTTGACCGATCAGCAAAAGGAGTTTGTTGATCGAGGCAAGGACTTGATGGAGAAGCGTCGAGGACCGGCGTACCGGGTTATCAAGAAACTCAAAGGACAGGAGCCAGAGATCGTTCCAGGGTATTTCCCTCGGATTCGTGCCTTGGATCAGGCAGAAAACGCTGGACTCCCGGAAGTTGGTCGGGATGGAGCAATCAATCGATATCTCGAAAACCTTGGACTTACCAAAGATCGTGACAACTCGTTTGGGCCAAAGTCTGCTCCGATTGTAATTGGCGACTTCACCGAGATACTGAACAATCACCTTGACAACATTGCCAAGATCACACACCTAGCCGAACCGATCCGAAATGTCTCGATGGTGCTTTTGCACCCAGAGGTTCAGCGAGAGATTATCGCAAAGCACGGTCTGAATCGCCTTGAAGCAATGAAGACCAACATTGCCCACATGTCTCGCGGCGACAATTCAGCTGCAACCGGAGGGAGGATTGCAAGAGCCGGAGCAAGGGTTGCCAGCGAGATCAACACGAGTGCTTCGATTGGGCTACTGACCCAGCCAGGCACATGGCTTCGCCAGATTTCTGGCGGGACAAGGTTCGCTGCGGTTGTAAGCCCGAGGTATTGGGCCGCTGGCATTGCGAATGCACACAAGGTTTCAATGCTGCACATGGTGAGTAATTCTGGGTTCTTCTGGGAACGGTACATCGGAAATATGACAGGACGGTTTTCGTCCGCACTGGAAATACAGACAGCAGATTCAACTGACGACCGGGCTATAGATGCAATCGGCAGAGCTATCAACAACCTCAAGGTTGGAGACATATCGGCAGCATTCCGGGAACTGCGAACAGCGTCCACTAAGAGTCTTGAGATCATGAACAAGTTTGACTCTGTGCTTGCACGGATCGCTTGGGCCGCATCAGAAGCGCAGGTCAATCAAGAGCATCCAGAATGGTCTGACGACCAGAAGCTGAAGTGGGTCGCATGGAACGCAGCGAACATTATGCGACAGACTCAGGCGACCCCAAGCCCTATTGACTCATCCTACATCGGGAATGCCGCACGAAACACGGCCATTTCTCCTTTATTCCTCTTTACATCAGAGGTTTCAAGGGCAAGGAACATGGTCTACACCGGGTTCCAGAAGTCCAAGACTGACGGAGCCAGAGCTGTTGCAGCCGAGGTCATAAACATCGCGATCTCCGCGATTGTCATTGATGGTGCGTGGGATGCGGCAACCGTAATTGTTGCAACCCTTTTGTCTGGTGAGTGGGATGAGTTTTGGGAACGAGTTTTTGCCGCCATGATGCCTGACGAGTACGCGCCAGGAAAAATCCTGTCTGACTTGGCAGGCGCAACCATTGATCCGTTCGTGACACCAAAGATCGTTGACGGCATATTCAACCGGAGATTTGGAAGTATCGGCGTTGACACTCCAGCACTTTCAATTATCAACGAATCGTTCAGGGGTGTGCTTGGCATGGGCGACGAGATCATTGACATCTTTGACAAAGACGACGATTTTGAAACAGGAAAGTTTTTGCGGAGCATGGAAAAATCTGCGAGCGCAGCACTCGCGGCGGTTGGCTTGAACCCGCTTTACGCATCGCACTCAAAAATCAGAAGGGACATGGAAAAGGCTGAAAAGGAAAGATCAAGCCGCCGTCCGAACCCGCTCTAAAAATCGCCGCTGCTGAAATAGGATGCCAGAAGCGCAGCACTCAAAGCGACACCAGGCACTAGCGCGAGACCCTTGCAGTACCGCTCCGCCGTTTCCCCGTCCCATCCGAACAGGTTGAATAAGTAGGCCAAGGGAAAAAGAAAGATCAGCCACATAGGAACGACAATGAGGATTCGCCACCCAACCTGAAAAGTGAAGTCTCCGTTTTGATTGCTCATCCCCAAACCCTACCCCATCCAACCCGCAAAGCAAACCCGACCGCATTCCCCCCGGCTCTCGATCACCTGACAGATACCAAAACACGACGCTGAACGCGCGAACCGGAGACCAGAGATCATGATCCAGCTCGCGTTCATCGGATTTCTAGAGGCGGTCGTGTACCTGCTCAGGTACAGGTCGGCAAACGAGCGGTCGTCATGGAGATCAGGTATACACACCTTCATGGTGACCGCCCTGCGCGTCTGGTTCATCGTGGCAGGGTTCTCCGCCCTGTTCAATGAGCAGCCGTGGTTGGCGTTGATCCTCGCATATGCGGTCCCGGCTGCGATCACAACCGCCGTGTTTCACGAATGCCTTGAACGAAGAAAGGCAGGGTCGTCGTGAAGATCACAAGACCCAAGGACGCGCTGATCGTCGAGTTTGAACTTGCCGACTGCAACGCGGAGCAGTGGTTCCTGCTCCGATCCGATGTTCACTTCGACAATCCGAAATCCGACCGCAAGATGGAAAAGCGGCATCTGGATCAGGCACGCGAGCGGAATGCTCGCGTTTTCGATTTTGGAGACCTGTTCGATGCGATGCAGGGTCCGAGGGATCCGCGTCAGAGCCGCAGCGTCATCCGAAGCGAGAAGGACGCTGGCGAGTATTTCAACCTGATTATGGACGAGGCGGTAAGCTTCTACGAGCCCTATGCCGACCTGTTCGGCTCAATGTCCTGGGGCAACCACGAGACCGCGCCCGTGCGCCACTTCGGGATTGACCTGACCGCTATGCTGATCGCCCGCCTCAAAGACCGGACGGGTCACGACATCCACCACATGCCCTACTCCGGGTTTATCCGGTTCCGGGGCGTGATGAGCAAAACCAAAAAGGGCGGGTTTACGCTGCGGTATACCCACGGATCGGGCGGCGGTGGGCCTGTGACGCGCGGGGTCATCAAGCACCAGCGGTTCGCGACCGACTACGACGCGGATATGTACTACATCGGGCATGTTCACGAGCGGTCGATGATGGACCGTCCCCAGAACTTCATCACGCGGTGGGGCGAGATCCGGCAACGGACCAGGTGGTGCTGTATTGCTCCCGGGTACAAGGACGCCAGCAAGGACGGGAACAGCTGGGAGCAGTCGATCGGCCTGAGCCCAAAGCCCATCGGCGCGCTGTGGCTCTCGTTTCGCATGGATTCCAAGACGGGTGAGATGATCGCGACCCCATCATGGGCTGATTGATGGGGGGCGGTTCTATGGATCATCGAGACCAGCAGTTTGAGCGGTCTATCAGCATCGCGGCTGAACACTGCGATGCTGCGCTGCTCATCACGACCTATGTCGATGATGAGGGAAACACTCAGACCTACATCACTAGCCGAGGCAACGCACTCACGGTCGAAGGGTTGATTCACGAGTTGATTCAAGAACAAGAAGACGAGGCCGCAGAGTCCGACGAGGACGAGTAGTCAGAAACACGGGCGTTGATCCTGCCTTCAACCGGTATCACGATCGGTTTCGGCTTCGGCATGTACTCGGGTGCGACCGAGTAGCAGCGAGCCGTCCCGTCGCCTGCCTTGCGGACGATGCCCTTGGCGTGAAGTCGCTGCATCCCTTCCCAGATGTTCACCTTGTCGCGGTCGAGAGCGTCGGCGATCTTCTGGAGCGTCGGCCAGGTTCCGTCTCGGTCCTTGAGTTCGAGCATGGTCCAGTAGATCGCGTCTTGGAGTGTGGGGAGTTCAGGTGTCGGCATGTTCATACCCCACAGCGTCCAGCAGTTCCAGTGCGGCGATGGCTCGGTAGCCCGACCTGCTGGATTCCCAGAAAACATCCAACACAGATGTCTTGTCGAGGTCGCCGCCGTTTTTGACATACGCAGCCCACGCCACCCGCAACGCCCGACCGATGAGCAGGTCTTGGGCATCCGCATTTTCATCCGGCTCTGCCCACTTATTGCCGAGCAGGATCAAGGCCGGATCGCCTGGCCTGTGATTCTTCGGCAACATGCCCAACCGCTCCGCCAGCGTCCGCCACGGTGATTCACTGCTCATGGTCAATCCCCTTCCGCAAGTCTACGCATCGCACCGCCGAACTGATCGTCGAGCTCTGTGTGGGCGGTGTCGAAAGCGGCATCACGCAATTCTTGTATAGCCCCCTCCAACTCCCGCAACCGCTCCACTTCCGACCTCGCCTCGTCACGCTCAGCGGTCAGGCGGGTGATGTGGTCAAGCAGTTCATGCTTCTCAATAATGTCAGCCCTGATCTCGTCCATCATTCATCCTTCCCGGCGATGCTCGCCGCTGTGACTCTGATTCTCACGCCAGTCATCTCGCCTGGCATCGCGTACCGCTTCGTCGCCGACTGCTCGAACACCTGAGAGTCGTCCGTCCACACAACCCCCGTCATCGCGTCCTCGGTGGGGCGTTGCAGTTTCAGCGTGTCCGGTTTCGTGGTGTGCTTCTTGTTGATCGCCCAGTCCTTCAGCTCGCCCTCGTGCTTGCCCGTCCGGTAGTGACCCTGCGGGCGAGGCATGATGAACTCGAAGTTGCAGACGAGCGGAACGCCCTTGTCGATCACTGGTCTCCCGTTCATGGCCTGAATCGCGTGTGTGTTCACAGAGTCTTTCCATGCTGGGGCTCGCTTGGACGAGTCTCGAATGATCGCCCGACCGGACTTCGACTGGCCCATGTAGGACTTTGACCCGCCCGGTGCTGGAACGCCTGGCACGAAGAAATCAACGGTCATCGGATCACCTGCATTCTGGCCTTCCATCCAAGTCTCTCCTTCACGCGGTCAATCAATTCGTTGGTCTCGTCCGTCCGTTCTCGATTGCATCTGTCGTATGCCGCCGTGTGTCCGCCTTTTCGAGTCACATTCGCCTTGCCCATGCGTATTGCGATCTCCGGGTAACTCAGCCCGCTGCACTCTCGGAGGCAGACGGTGCAGACCTGCTTGGCCTTGACGACATGCGCTCTCCTACTGGTCCCGAGCAACTGACTGGCCTCGATCCCGGTCTCGGCAATCACCGCGTCGATGACATCGGACACGCGGACGGGTCGCATGACTAGCCGCCTCAGTTCTTCCTCAACGATCCGCATGTTCATCGCGGCCTCAGCCGTTCCCTTGTTGACGCGGTCGATCATCGCTCACCGGCCTTCCGCATGTACTCCAGCGGCCTGTACCACATGACGCTGCCCGCCTGATGCCTGCCGTTCTTCTCAAGGACACCCAGCCGCATGAGGCGGTCCCCCACATACACAGCCGTTGACCTGCCGTTGGTGCAGTACCACTCGTCCATCGGGTCACCGTCGAGGACGATGCCCTCCCCTTTAGTCGCGATCTCAAAGAACTGCTCAGACAGGGCTTCGATCAACTCGGACTCAAGTTCGAGGATTCGCTGTTCCTGCCTGATGCACTTCTCCTGCAAGTCCCGGTATTCGCTGAAATTGACCATGCCCATTACAGACCTCCCATCCTCGGCAGCCGGTATCCGCCGCCGCTCTTGACTTCCTCGATCGTGGCAGCACGCCATTCGCGCCACCGCTTCACCAGTTCACCGCCCCAGCACTCGACCAGGACACGCCGGATCTCCGGCCACTCGTCCCGCTTGCGCCGCTCCCGCAGCTCATCGCTCAGGTTGGCGGGGATCGCCGCGGTCTGCAGGTCGTTGTGGCACTCGGAGACCAGTCGCAGCACAACGGCCTCAGGAATCCGCTGCTGACCGCCTGCTGCGTTCTGCGCGTGTTGGTGGACCCGGGACACGGCTCGGTCCCAATCGTCGCTACGGGCCTTCCAGGAGCCGATGCTGTCGCTGGTGACTCTGGCGACGAAATCCGCGAAGTCGCCCGGTCTTGATGATTTCTTGAGCCGGTTGGTCTCGAAGAACTCCCGGAGCAGGTCGAGGGTCTTTTCGTCGCCGTGGCGGTTCACGAGTTTGGCAAACCGCTCGTCCCATGCGACCTGCTGCTCAATCGACAGGGTGTAGGGCTTGCCGTCAAAGGCCAGCATGCCGCAGAGGGTGTCCGTGAGCCAGTGTGCGGGCGGGCGTTTGGATTCGTACTCGGTCGTGGTCATGACGCTGTTCTCCGTGTGAGCCGGTCGAGGGCTCTTGCGCGTTCTTCGGAAATGACTTTGGGTTTCTCGTCTGGTGCGGGCTCCCAGTGCGGTGCGTCCGGGTCAACACGCCATCGGTCGTCAGCGAGGGTCTTGCGAAGCGACGGGACTTCCAGCCGACGCTCGGCGTGTTTTCGCCTGACCGCCTGCTCGTCCCAGTACCAACGCAATCGGGCTTCGAGATACGCCAGCGGGTCAGGCACGCCCAGCGCGTCCGGGTACATGCCCGACTCGATGCGGCCAATGGCCTTGCGGATCTCGTCCAACGAGCGTCCGTCCGGGGCTGGGAATCCAGTTCGCCCGACCATCGCCTCGACCTCGGACTTGAAGCGGAGTCCGGTCGCTGCTGCTGCGGCGCAATCAGCATCAGCGATAGCTGATGCTTTCTTATCTTCTCTTCTCTTCTCTTCTCTAGGGCTGACTTTTGGATGACGCTGTGATGACGAATTGATGACTGGATGATGACTGTCGGCTGATGATTTTTTCTCGCGATATCGCTTGGCAGCAAGCCGATTTGACTCTCTGCGGGACTCTTTTCCTCGCTCGGTCGCGAGCAGATTTTCCTTTAGGTATCCGCAAAAACGGGCAATGGTCTCGGCTTCATCGTCGTATTCAAGCCACTCGGTTGACAGCATCGCATCAGCGAATCCGGGTACACCCGCGATCTCGTCAATGGTGAAACAGTCGAAGCCATCGACCACCGCATCATCACCGTCACGCTTGCCCTGCTCCGCTACAGCTCCCCAAATGATGAGAAGCGTGCTGACGCAAAGATGACGAATGATGACGGGAGGCGTGTGATCGAACGCATTGGAAATGCTCACGCGAACTGGGTCTCCCATCCATTTGCAGAAGTTCTCGTCGTCAGCAAGAGTCCTGGCGATCTGGACAACTCTGCGGTCGGATAGCAGCGAATACCTCATCTTGATCCAGTCACCAGCCACAAGTCACCTCCCTGTTGTTCATCTTCTCCGCCTCAAAGCGGTTGATCGTTTCCCCGATGAGCAGGCCGACCTGCGGGACGACGGCGTTTCCCAGCCCCTTCAAAGCGCGTCGTCTCCAGCGGCGACCCAGCCGCTCGGGAAGCCCATCAGCCATTCGACAAACCACGGATTGAGCCTGGGCCGGTGCAAGCTCCGGGTGAAGTTCAAGCACCATGCGCCATCTGGCGAGGTCTGCTGGTCCGGGGGGAAAATCTGCTCCGCCGCTTCGTCCAGTTGGCCCCGCCTCTGTCCCGGCTTCGCTGTCCCTTTGTGATCGTTCGCGCCAGCCGTCGGCCATGCCGGAGTCGACTGGTGCAGCGATCCCCGCCGAGGACCGATCTCGCCCGGCGCGTCCCCGTTGCTGCCGTACTGCGTCGCAGTGTGCGTCGGCCATTCGTCCGAGGATGAACACCCGCTTGCGTCGATGCGGCGCGCCGATGTCGTCAGCACCCACCACGATCGGCCAGCAGGTGTAACCCGTTCCCTCCAAGTCGCCGAGTACCCGGTCTGATCCCGAAGTGCGGAGAGCAGGCACATTCTCAGCAACGACCCATCGGGGTCGAACAATGTCAATGACACGGTGCATTTCCTTCCAGAGCCCGGATCGCTCGCCGTCAATGCCTGCTTGCTTGCCTGCAACTGAAATGTCCTGGCATGGAAAGCCTCCGACCACCACATCGAACGCGCCCGGCTCCGGGTGCAGCGTGGTCACATCGTCGTGGATCGGCACGCCGGGAAACCGCTCGGCGAGCAGAGCGCGGCACCACGGATCGAACTCGCACATACCAGCGCAGGTCCAGCCAGCCCATTCGAGGCCGAGGTCGAGCCCGCCGATGCCGGAAAACAGGGACAGAAATCTCATAATCCCGCCTGCCCCCTTTCGAGAGCAGACGGTTCGGGGTGGATGAGTACCCCTGAGCCCGTGGTTGTGGCTCGCTGCAAACCACTGACGACCACTCACGGGTAGGCCGAAAGCCGTCCGGCACTTCGCAGCGGCGGACGGTGGAAGAGAGAGAGAGTCAGGTGTTCATCGCGGTCAGTAGGGCGTCGATGGCGGCGAGTTCGTCGTCGTGGTACTGAGATATACCTCTCCAGTGGTGCTGCCATTGCCCGGAAAGATTCCCATCACCCATCGGTTTCCAGTTCGCCTGATTACCAATCGCGTCACACTTCGCCTTCACGATGCCGCGAATGACGGTGAGAGCTGCGGAGGTTGGCAGGTAGCAGCCATCCCCTTTGGTTTGGGTGAACTTCCAAACCCAATGGAAATCGATCATATCTGTCGATTCGCGCCATCCAAGCACGCCCTTGAAACACTTATGCTTCTCCACCAACTCCCGCATCCGGTCCTCGTCGGACTTGGCTGGGTCGGGTAGTTCGCGGAGGCGGCGGGCGGCTTCTTTGATCGTGTCAAGTTGCTTTGACCGATGTACCTCACCAGTTGCAATTAGCAGGGTTCGTAGTTTTTCCAGTGCTTCCGCAAGTTCCTTGTCAGTCATCGTTTCCCTTTCGTTGAATCCCGCCCCCAGCCGTCAGGCCAAGAGCGGTGCAGGTTCACCGGGGCAACGCGCCCTCGGTGGTGGTGGTCAAGCCCCGCCGCCTGAGTGCAAATCGGGGAGCGGGGACAGCGTTCGGCAACACGCCTCACGCAACAGAAGACGGGTCCGGGCTTTCACTCGGGCAGTTGGCTCAACAGGTCGTCGTCGTACTCCGTGGGCGGCTCAGGCTCGCCCTGCGGCTCGTCGAGGATCTCAACGGCCTCGGTGTCGATGTAGCCGTCAGCGTCGCTCTCAGGCGATTCCTCGGGCTCGACGGGCTCAGGGTTCACCTTGCCTGCCAGCGTCGCTCCAAGCCCTGCAGCGCGGCTCCCGTTGATCTCGCGGGGTGCGGTGTTCTCGACCGGCTTGCGATCGGGGAAGTCTTGCAGTTCCTCGGCGATGCCAACGCCCTTGAGAATGTCGGGGAACGCATCTCGGAGGCAGAAGCCACGGGCTCGCATCTTCATCATGCGATCCGGGTACTGGACCCACGGACCTGCCTTGCCCCACAACTTCGCGTCTTTGGCCTCGGTGATTCCGAAGGTCTGCTCGTATGCCAGTTCCGTCCACTCCCCGTTCGCGAGCTTCTGGATGCGGACTACCTTGCAGGTGCATGACCGCGTACCGTCTTTCAGCGATCCCTCGAAGGTCTCGCTGTGGGCCTTGAGCAGACCGGTGGACTTGACCAGGGCAAGGGCGGCATCGCCGTAGATGCCGGGCTTGCCGTTGATAAGGGCGATCGACTGCATGGACTGGGCCGGGCTCATGCCAAGACTCATGCCATGCTCGATGGCGACGACCGCCGCGCTCGCAGACTTGAAGGCGGTCAGGCCGGACTGGATATACAGGTCGGCTACCGCGATCGCCTCACTCATGTTCGTCGGGCTGAATCCGGCCTTGCTAAGTCCGGGGTTCGTATGCCGAGATTCGCGGCGGATCTCCGCCAACTGCTCGGGGTTCATCAGGGCTTGGTTGTTCATCTCTCATCTCCACAAAGGGTCAATTTGCTCAGGTCGATGCACGGCGCATCATTCGCGGCCTCAAGAAACTCATCGTCGGCCCGTTGCAGCCGCAGGGTTCGCCGCCCGTTCTTGTCCGCGAAGTAGGTCAGCTTGCAGTACTCGCCCGCCTTGTCGATCGGAACGCCCATCGCAGCGGACAGGGCAATGCAGTCGTCTTGGTGGAACTCCAGCAACGCGCCCTCAGCGTCACCCAGAAGGGCGATCGACTCGGACTGGTGCTGTTCCTTCTCCGCCTTCGCGTCCCGTTCGTTCGCGGCCCATTCCTTCCAGCGGATCACGGAACCAATGGCCTCGCGGGGGATGCGAACAACGCTCTCGGGCTGGCGGACGATTCGCTTGAGGGTTTCGAGACTGGGCGGTTCGCCCTCGGGCTCGCGGCGTTCCTCGACACACGCCCAGAACTCGGCAGCGGCCTTCGTGATGACCTCCACAATGTCGTCTTGGCGTTCGCAGCGGTAAAGGCGATGCCCAAGCCCGCCGATCACAGCGGTCAGGTATCCGTACTTGGCCCCTGTCGCCATCATCTGGCAATGAAGCTGGATGATGTACTTCGGCGGGAAATGGTCTGTTCCGTCGTCGCCCCAGTCGTCAGGGTTGACGGCCCACGGATTGACGATGCCTGCGGTCTTGGCCTCGACGGGGATATCTCCATCCTCGGCATAGAGCCAGCCGTCAAGGTTGACGCGGATTCTGGTTCCTTCAACCTCGCGTGTCAGGCAGTGCCGTTGGATCTTCTTTCCAATCCGCACTTCCGCAAGGTCCAGGCATCCAGTCTCAAAGCATGAGCCAATGTCCTTCGCGTCCGTCTTGCGGGGCGCGTCGTCCTCGGGCGTGAGCCCATAGACCTTCTCGTGCCAAACATCGCGGGGCGAGCGGTACGGGCAGAGTTGCAGGATCGCGGCCATATCAGACGCGCCGATCCAGTTGCGGCGTTCTTCCAGTTGCTCAGGAGTCAGCATGGCGAACCCTCCAAGTCGTCATCTCAGTCCCGTGTGCGGTGCATTTGCGGCTGCCCCACTTCTCGATGAGACCTGCCCGCGACAGTTCAGGGAGTCGCTTGCTGACGGTGTGGCGGTCAATGTCCTTGAGCAGCGCGGCAATCTCTCCCGCCGTGTGAGCCCCGGAATAGCGGGACATGAGCACGAGGATGCGGTCGCGCTGGCTTGTGGCCTTGCCTGACGCTTCGACCTCGCGACCGGCCTTGTGACTGGTCTCGGGGTCCGTGGATCGTGCGTTGCCAAACAGCGGCCCGGTGATTGTGGGTTTGGGGGTCTGGGTCATATCGCGGCCCCCGCACAGAGCCCGCCGATGATGGCTGCGGTCAGCACGATCATCAGCACGGGGACAAACGGGTTGCCCGAGAAGTCGCCCCGGTATGCCCGGTAGGTGACACGGACCAGCACGACAAACATGGCGACGGCTGCGAGTAGGGCGAGGGGCTTCATGATCCACCCCCATTCCGATCGGCGGTCAGGATCGAGTGATACAGCTCGGCAATCCGCATCAGGTTCGGGACGCTGCCGTTGTAGTCGTTCGCACTGGCGACAGACCGGAGGCACAATTCTTCTTCGCCAAGGTCATCGACCCACATATCGGCAACGCCGTTCCTCCGAACGATCGTGTACTTGAACCCATTGAGCATGGCTTCCAAGTCGCCTTCATATCCGCCCTCTCGGGGCTCGAACCGCAGCACACCGCCAGGAACGCGGGGACACTCCATCGCATCCTTCTTCGCCTTGATGCGGCGTTCTTTGGCCTCGTTGAGAGCCAGTTCCTCGGCCTCGTACTCGGCTTCAAGGTAGCCAGCGGCTTGATCGGCTCCGCACTGGTAGCGGGCCATAGCGTCAGCGAGTTGGTCTTCGCAGTAGTCAGGCATCACAGTTCCTCCCGCCAGTTGGCGTTGCGCACGATGTCTCCGCCCTGCTCGGTGGCAAGGCCCATCGCCATCAGTTTTTCATCGAGGTTGCTTGCGTCGTCGAGGGTTTCAACCGCTTCCTCGCGGGTGCAGTCGTAGTTCGACATGACAAGGGCGATTTCGTGGTCGGTGTAGTCGTTCATGACACACCGCCTGCTGCTTTGGCGATGGCGGCGCGGGCGGCTTTGACAACCCTCTTTTGCTCGTACTGTTCCTTGCTCATCTCAGCCGGAACAACCGTTCCCTTTTCGGGACACGATGGCGTGGTCATGGCAAACTCGGTGGCGACAAGCAGCGACTTCAACGCCTCCAGCAACTCAGGCGCGGCGGCGATCAGGCGGGCGTTGGCTTCTTGGGGCAGGTCTTCGCGGCCCCGCTCGTCGGCGTGTCCGTTGTCCTCAAACACACGGGCAATGCAAGCATCCGTGTATTCTTCGCGGACATAATCAACTTCACCGGGTATGCAATACCACGGTCCCGGCGTGTGCTTCTGCTCAGACATAAAAAATCCCATCCACTGACGGGCAGGATCAGCACCAACACGGCACTCGACCCAGCCCAAAGGCGAATGGGGCTCAGGCAGTTATCAGGTCAGCGGGAGGAGGTTGCCAACCGAAGTGGGAGCGGGGGTTCGATTCCCCCCGGCTCCACTGCCTGAACCCCGCGAATCACGCGGAGGGCATTGCGCCCTCACCCCTTAGAGTCACCAGCCGGGGGTGCGTGATTCGTGGTCGGTTCGTGTATCGCTTTCGCTCTACGGTGCGAGACCGGGCTAGTGACTGTCAGGAATATCGGCTCGATTCCGGTAGGTTGCAAACGAAAATCGAAAAAGTCACGCAAACCAAGCACTATTGCTTGGGTCTCATAACGCACCAGACCCGATCGTAGCCCGAACCGCCCCGTCGTCGAGCTGGTAGTAGTGATCCAGCGTCGTCTTCGCGCTCGCGTGCCGAGCCAGTTTCTGCACCGTCTTCAGGTCCGCACCGTTCCGTAAGTAGTGCGTCACAATGCCTTTGCGGAAACAATGCCACTGCCCGGCCTGCCCAGCGACCTCACGGGGGATTCCAGCCCGCTTCATGTCCCGAACCAGCGTCCGGTGTGAGACCCGCAGGAATACGGGATCACGGCCCGTCAGACCGCGATCGGCGATCCACGCCGCCAGCACCGCCGCCGTCCCCGGCCCGATCGGGATGCGGTCCCCACGCCCCGCCTTGTCCTTCACGACCCGGATCACCCGGCCCGCAAGGTCCACATCGCAGACCCGAAGCCCCATCGCCTCGCCGTATCTCAGGCCGGTCTCAAACAGCGTGTGGTACAGGGTGGACCGGCACGCCCCGAACCGACGAGCCGCAGCGTGAGACCCCTCAGCGACCCGTGCCGCCTCGATCAGCCGCTTGACCTCATCGCGGGTGAATGCCCGAGCCCCGGCCCCCTTGTCGCTCATGCGGACTTTCGGGGTCTGGACCTCGCGGAGCGGGTTCGCATCCCACTCGCCGACCTGGACCAGCCACTTCCCCATTGCCCGAATCTGGCTCATCCGGTTCCGCATGGTGGCCCCGGACAGCCCGGCAGCCCCGAGCTTGCCCAGCCATTCCACGCACGCCGGCGGGGTCAGGTCGTTCGTCGATCTCCAGTTCATCAGCTCGGCAGCGGCTTCAATCACGAAAGACCCCTTGCGGCAGTTGTACGGATCGAGCCGCAGCACTTGGACGCGGTAGCCCTCGAAGTCCGGGATTGCCCTTTCAAGCCACATGGCAACCTGCACCATGACCGCACCAGCACCAAAGACCAGCCGAAATCGCACAAACCAGCGCAAGTTATTGAATGCTCACACCTTATCGGGTGGATTCGTCGCCGTTATCGGGGGCAGACAGCAGGAGCAGTGCGTTCCTCTGGATCTCGACAGCCAACAAGCCCAACACCCGGTCTCGCGGCAGCCCGTCAGTCACAACCGCCGCCTCCACCGCCCGGCGGATCGTATCCGTGAACTGCTCCGCCCGATCGTCTTCATCCCGATCTCGCATGATCCACCTCCGCCCCGCGAGTCTACCCGCAACCGCCCAACAGCAGAACCACCAACCACGCCCGATATCATGAATCCCTAGAGCAAACACGGAGTATTGTGCAATCTCCGATAAAATCAGGAAATGGCTTGAAGCATGGCCATAAGTCTGCGTTATGATGATCGCAGAAGTGAACATGCTGGCCCACGAGTCAGTGTCGGCTCAACGCCCCAAAACCACGCCAGAAACGGCGTTTTTCCGGATTCGCTCGTTTGCGGGCGTTTGGGGGACGGGTCATGGCTGACTATTGGGTGTCCCCAACTGCCACTTCTGGGGCTGGATCGTTCGCTGATCCGTGGACTCTCGCGCAGTTGGGTGGGGCCACGATCGGCAACGATGACCGCGTTTTCATCATCGAGGGCTCATACACGCTGGCCGGGACAAGCGGCCTCACGCTCTGCGCGTCCGGTGAGTCCCAGTGCCAGTTCATCGTGGTGAAGGCGAACGGTGACTTTGATCCTGACGCTCGGGCGGTCATCGACGCGACGGCTGTGACCTCTGGGGTGGCGATCACCTTCGAGGGCGACAAGTCTCAGGTCTTCGGCCTCGTGGTCAACGGGTGCAACGGGTCAAATGGCATCCTGGTCGATGCGGACGACTGCTGCCTCGTGTGCTGCGCGGTGACGGATTCGACCGGGGTTGGCATCAATGTCGTCGGGAACGGGAACAAGCTGATCCTGTGCCGATCCGAGGACAACAACAACGACGGGTTCATCATCTCGACGGCCACCTCTGGCCTGTTCGTCCACTGCATCAGCAATGACAATGTGTCGGACGGCTTCACGGTCGCGGCTTCGTCGGATCGGGTGCATTTCGTCCGCTGCATCGCCTACGGTAACAACAACACGGGCTTTACCCTCGACGGGAACTGCTCGGCGATCCACTGCACGGCCTACAACAACGGCTCCCACGGCTTCTGGTGCGTGGACGACCACAACCTGCTTGTGAATGTCGCCTCGTGGGACAACGGCGGGTTCGGGCTCAACTTCGACGAAGAGACCAGCCAGGCCCGCGACATGGTGATCCGTCCCTTCATCGGGACCGGGGCCGACGCGAACACTTCCGGCCCGTTCGACGCGGACGATGGCGGCACGGATACGGGCGTGTGGGACTACACGGGCATCATCGCGGCTGCTCTCGGGGGCGACGGTGCATCACAGACCGGCGTTGTCTTCGGACCCGTGGGTGGCCTTGCGACGGTCGCGAGCGGGACAGACCTGACTCCTGTGACAGGATCGCCCATGATCGACGCTGGTGTGGCTTTGCCCTACACAGCTCGGGGCGACAACACGATTGATCTCGGTGCCATTGAGTCGGCTGGCAATGCTGCCGCTGGCGGGGCTCTCAACCCGAACATTCTGGGGGTCATGTAATGCCAGTCAAAGGCGAAGCGGTCACGGTCTACTATCAGGCGATCAACACCAACGATGGCACGCCCCGCACGGGTGACTCGGCGAATCACGCCCTGCGGGTCATCAATGACGGGGTTCTCTCGACCATCGCGGCCAGCCCTGCCGAGGTCGATGCGACCAACGCCCCTGGCATCTACCGGATCACGGTCGCTGCGGGCGAGAACACGGGTGTCATGTCCGGGGTCGTCGGCAAGTCCAGCACGAGCAACACGATCCTGAGCCCGGTTCAGTGGACGAATGAGGTCAATGTGGCCCAGATCGACGCGACCGGACGCGGGGTCATCGAGACCGCCATCGAGAACAAGAAGAACGATGTTGCCGACGCGGTTCTTGGCCGGAATGTTTCCAATGTCGAGGCAACCGCCCCGGTTCACACGCTCGCGTTCCTGATCCTGGCTCACACCGAGTCGTCGGTCTCGAACACGGTCTGGACGATCAACCGGACGGACGGCTCGACCGCGTTCACGACGCGGACGCTGACACTGGATTCGGACGCTGACCCTGTTGTGGGGATCGACTGATGGCCGTCGCCGCGTTCAGTTCGGCTTCGGTGCTGGCCAGTGGTCGCGGCTTGACCGTGGCCTGGTCTGCCCCTGCTGGAGACTGGGACGCGCCCTCGTTCTATCAGCGCGGTGACCGCCTGCCGACCCTGACGATCACCCGTGGAGCCACGAACTACACGGTCCCGGTGCTGTCATCGCTCGGGTTCGACGCTCAGAACAACTCGGCCCCGCTCGAAGCCACCTACTCGAACGCCGCGAACCACCTGTTTGCCCTTGGCTTGTCCGCTGTTCCGGGTGAAATCATCCTCGACACCGACACGGTGACGATCGAATGCCCGTTTGGAACCTACTTCGACGAGTCCAACAACGAGACCGCCGCGATCCCGGTTGGAACAGCTGTGACGAACGGAAGCACCCAAGACACGCTGCCCGGTGGCACGGGCTCGGGGACCACGCCCGGAGACCTGCGGACGGTGCTGATGTTCCCGTTCGGCGTTGCCCCTGCGGTCGGCGAGGCCGCTGTGTCTGCTGTTCAGGTGGCCGCTGCTGGCATTGACCGTGCAACGGTCAGGAAGGTTGGCGACCGATGAGCCGCCGCGTAGCAACTGGCACTGTCTTCGAGGGCGAATCCGCCGTGAACCTTGCCCGTCTGGTGGCTGCGGACGGTTCAGCTCTCAACCAGTCCTCGTTCCAAGACTCCGTAGCCCTCAAAGTCTTCGATGTGACCGCCGACACGCCGCCTAGCGAGGTCTGGACCACGACGCTTGCCAAGGGTGATGTGGTGTTCTCGACGCTCCAGACGGACGGGTACTGGACGATTGACGGCATCGGCTACAACTTCCGCCACACGGTCCCTGCCGCGTCCGCGTTCCCCAAGGGTGGTCGGACCTACCGGTGTGAGTACACGCTGACCGGCATCGACAACGCCAAGATCCGGGTGGTCACCGAGATCCGCACGGAGGCGATTCTGTCGTGAGCAAGGCCAAAGACCCCATTTTCACGCCCGAGATGAACCGCGTGGTCGCTGCCTTTGAGCAATGCGACGACCTGCGGTCTGCCGCGCTGCAGTGCGACATCAGCCCCAAGCAGGTTGCGGACTGGATCGAAGAAAACGCCGCGTTCCGGTACAAAATCGACCTGATCGAGTCTTTGAAGTCCAGCAAGCGGAATGTCTGGGAGGACGAAAAGCTCTCGGACTACCAGCGACGGTATCTGGGGGCTCTGGCGATGACTGGCCGGGTGGCCCATTCCGCCAAATGCGCTGGCATCACCCCGCAGGCCGTGACCAAGTGGCGTTCTGACGAGTACTTCGTTGCTGCCGAGTCGCTGGCCCGCCGCCTATCGGTTGAAGTCCTCGAAGATGAGATGTTCCGCCGCGCGAAGGAGTGCGGTTCAGACCGGCTTCTGGAGTTCGCTTTGAAGGGCAACATGCCCGAGAAGTACGCGAACGCCGGTGGCGAGGCCCAGACCCAGTTCATCAAGGTTGTGGCGACCGACGCGGAGATTGCGAAGCAGTTGGCCGCTGAGGTGGATGCCATCACGAAAGGCAACAAGCAATGAAATCCCCTCTCGGCATCACCCTCATCGTCGCCGCCTGCGTAGCGGCTGTTTCTTTGACCGGTTGCTGCAAGGTGCCGACCCCGGCCCAATCGCAGGCGTTCGCCGCCCTGTCCGCCGCGTGGCCAAACGAGGCCCGTATGAGCGAGCTGGGTGCCGAGGCCATGCTGGAAGCCGGCGAGGTCACGGAGGCGGGCAAGGCGGTCCTCGACGCTCGGCGTGAGGCGTTCGGCCAGTTGATCGCCGACCTGCTGTCCGGGGGTGAGTGATGAGCGACCGCGCCAAAGAACTCCTCAAGGCCATCAAAGACGACTGGCAGGCCGAGGGGCAAATCCTCACCGACGATGTAGAGCGGCGGTTCCAGAAACTCGCTGGGCTCGCCGAGCTGGTGGTCCTCGACGGCGGGTCCGACGAAACCGTGAAGGCGTACAAGGATTGTGTGGCCCTCGAACTCGCGTCCGCCGCGTTGCAGGCCGAGGCGCAGGTCCGAGCCGCGTTCCAGCGTACCGCGATGCGGGCGATTCGTTTCATCGTTGCCACGGTGGGGGCGGTGTGAGCGACCAACAAGAGCAACAGATGATCGGCTTGCTGGCCCGCATCAATGACAATGTGTCGGGCATCCGTGAAGAAATGGCCGGTGTCAAGGTCACTCAGCAGAAGCAAGGCGAGGACATCGCAGACATCAAATCGGACATGAAAGCCGAAAACCTGCCTTCGCGTCTCGCCCTAGTCGAGCGCGACCTGGGCCGCATCGGGCGGGCAATGTGGATTGTCGGGACGGCGTTGATCGGCTTGGCGGTTCACACTTTCTGGGATCTCATCACGAAGGGCAAATCGGAATGAACAAGGCACTACTCATCGGTTCCATTCTGTCGGTCGCGTCCGGCTTCGGTCTGCTCCTGCTCGGCAAGGGCGAAGAGGCCGTCGCCATCTCGCTGATCGTCGGCGGTGTGGCGATCCTGGTTCCGTCGCCGGTCAAGGCAAAGTCCAAGTGAAGGGTGGTGCGTGATGGCGACCGGCGATATTACCGCAACAATCCCGAACCTCGACGGCGGCGCGGTAGACCTGCTCATCGAGGGATTCACGACCGGCGCGACTTGGGATGTGGGCAGCGGGGCAGGGACCGCACTCGTCAACCTTGCCGACGCTGACGCGACGCTGACGCTGACCGGCAACGGGTACAACGCGGACGGCACGGTGAACTCGTCGGCGACCTACACCAGCCGGCTGAACGCGGTACGCCGCAAGCCGTACCCGAACGACGGCAGCGAGGATCAGGACGCGAGCGGGTCCGACCTCGACATCCGTTTCAACGCCGACCGATGGCTCTGGACCGGCTACACGGCGACGCTGACCTGTGCGGCTGGCATCGTCACGAACAGCGGCGGGGCCAGCCAGACCTCGAACTCGCTGGCATCGGCATCGGTCACGAACAACAGCACGCTCGCTCCACCGAAGGTCATCGCCCAGTGGGACTTGCAGACCAGCGTTCCGGCCCAGCGGGTGTCGGCTGACTTCACGGTCGGCATCGAGGCGTACCATCATCTCGGCATCGCGTGTGTTGAGTTCACGGCGACAGGCGGGACCAGCGCGCACGAACAAACGGTGCGGGTGACGACCAAGACCCGCAGGCAGTCTGCGAACACTTCGCTGTACGGCGAGGCATACGAGGCCACCATACCGATTGCTGGTTTCACGCAGGGCGAAACCATCACGATCAACGCGGTGGTCAAGCCGAATGTCGGTGCGGCATCGTCGGTGTTCGACTCGTCAGACACGACCGGCGTAGACAATGAGATTCTGCTGCGATCTGATCTGTCGTTCACCTGCAACAAGACCGGGGCATTGGATCAGTATGCCTATGTGGATTCCGGTGGAAACGACGGGACCGGCGTGGTTAGCGGAACCCCAGCAACCGCCGAGGCCAGCCCATACGCGACGATCAAAGCGGCACTGGACGACGGCGCAAACATCGTTCGATGCACGACCGGGACGCACACGATCACTGCCCCGGCGGTGACCACGGCGGATTACTGGGTCTTTGTTGAAGCGGCACCGTCTGCAACGGTCACGATCCAGACATCTGGAAACCTGCTTTACAAGACCCGTCGCCTTTGCATTCGCAATGTCACACTGAACACGGCGCATTTCTGGGACGGAGAAAACACAGAGCGGTGGCTGTGGATTGACGGTTGCACGGTCAGTCAAACCAGCACGACGGTTGGATTCGGCTACCGATCAAAGGGCGTATACATCACCGAGTGCAGCGGAACCTTTGCCGATGTGCTTTCGTTCAGCAGTAGTCGTGTCGCGTATGTGTTTGACGGTGTTGCGTTCACTGGTTTTACAAGATCCGATTGCACATACAAAATGTGCAGGTGTTCCGGTGACCTGCTACTTGAACACAAACCCGCTTCCAACCCAGCACCGACGCAAGACGGAATTATTCCGGCATCATTCAACCAGATGCAGATTGCCGATCGTGACGACAGGGCGATTACCTACAACGGTGCCTACGACACAGCGATAGGGCTTGCATTTCTCGGAAACACGATAGAGCGTCATGGAACCGGATCATCGACTAGCCCGGCAGTGCAGATATACGCAGACAGCGGCGTAAACTCATCCAACAATGTCATTTGGGCTCAAAACACCGTCATCGGCCAAAGGGTGAACTTCTGCTACAACGACAGCGGAACATCTTCGGCCACCCGTTCCAATATTCTTTGGATCGGCAACGCATCCGAAGACGGTTTCAACATCAAGGGCGACACCTTTGGCACACCGAACGCTAATCGGGTAGGTAACTTCCCGACCGGACACGGTACGGGCGTTTTTCACAACAGATCGTTCAATACAACTTTTCCATCAAATGACAGTGGTGCTTCCGCGATGCAGGGTTTTCTTGGCCCAAACACCGTGGACTACGCGGGCGGAACTGCTCTCGGATTCACGGACGATCAATCACTGAACTCGGTCGGCAACGCAGGCGACGGCGACTACACGCCGGACACCGGATCGGTGCTGTTGGAAGAACTGCCTGAGGCGTACCAGTTCACCGAATGGGACTTGTACGGCACGCTCCTCGAATCAACCGCCGACATCGGCGCGGTTCAGCGTGGCGTTGCCACCCTCCAACTCACCATCAATCCGATCACCGCGCCCAGCATCGTCGCATCGGGCGGCAAGCTCGATTTCGGCACGGTCGCAAACGAGACGCTCGCGGCACGGTCTATCGAGATCGAGAACATCGGCAACGCGACGCTGAAACTTGACCTCAACACCGCGACGATCACCAGCACCGACATTGTCAATTACTTTGCCAAGGGCAGCGGCTCGTGGAACGACGATGAGGATGTCGCACCGGACGGCACGCTGCAACTCGCGGTGACATTCAACGCTGCTGCGGCCACGCTTTCGCCCGGCACTTACACGGCGGTTCTGTCGATCCCAAGCAACGACGCAAACAGCCCGTTCACGCTGAACTTGTCGGCGACGATCGCGGCGGCGGGCGGCGGTGAAGACACCATTGCCCTCGGATCAACGATCAGACCACGAAACCCATACCGGAACCGAAACCGGATTTACTAAGGAGGCCAGGCATGGCCGGATCATTGCAACCAGTGAAAGTTCTGAGCGGTTCCGCTCAATTCCTGCTTTGTGATTCAACCCTGACACCAAGCACCAACTCTGCGCTCGACGCGATTAGTGCGATTGTTCCCAAGGCCGTCAAGCCCGCGTATGACAACGCGAACGGGAAGTTCGTGTTCGATCTGACGCAAACGAACAACGCCGTGCTTTGCAAGCTCGGATTCCTCGGGACTGACGCGGCCAACGAGACTGGGACCGCTCGCGTCCGTGGCTGGCACGAGGCCAGGACGGTTGACTCGTCGGTGCCAGAGCCCAAGACCCCCGCTCTGTACCTGCCCGAAGAACTCTTGAATCTGGCGGTAACGCTCGGCGCGTCTCAGCCAGCGGCCAATGTCGGCCAGTTCACGACCAGCATGTTCTTCGCGGACACAATCGCCATCACCAACGACTACACGCGGGGCGAACTTGCCGAGCTGTGCGGGCCGTCTGCTGCTGATGTCGTTCATTATGTCGCGTTCGACGCTCAGGGGTGCAAGTACCTCGAAGTCGAAACCGCCGTTGGGACCGCGACCTCGCTTCTTCCCTTCGTCCTCATGTACTGAAAAGGATTCCCATGCCCAACAAGACCACCAAGCCCGAGTCCAAGTCCGATTGCGACTGCGAAGCCCTGAACAGCGAGATCGAGCGGTACACCCGCCAACTGGCCGAACTGGATCAGGAACTCCAGAGCCGGGATGCCCGGATTGCTGAACTGGAAGAAGCCCTCGCCAAGTGCGGGGACGCAGCCAGAATCCAGCGAGAGCGGGATCACGCGGTCAACCGCGTCCAGCAACTCGAAGCGATCAATACGGACCTCGACGGCAAGGTGAAGGTGTTGACTGCGGAAAACGCCGAACAAAGCGGCTGCATCAAGGCGTTCAAGGCAGTCTGTGATCAGGTGAGCCGACTGGCCCCGCTTCGATCGTCCAACGCCCCAGCGTCAGCCGGAAGAACCGATGTGAACCACAAGAAGAAGATCCCGAAGTTCTCAGGGGACGGCATCAACCCTCAGCACCCCGCACACCCGGCCCACCCCGAGCATGAGTCGTGGAAGGCCGAGCAGGAAGCGATCAAGGCCAAGAAGTGATCCAGACGGCCTCCGAGTTGCGATACACCCCCTACGGTGCGGCGGCGGACCTGTTCCGCTGCCGTGATCCGTGGGTGTTGCTTGAGGGGCCAGCAGGCACGGGCAAGTCCCGTTCGATCCTGGAGTACATTCACTTCTGGCTGAGTCAGGTTTCAGGGGTCCGGGCGATGATCGTCCGCAAGACCCGCGTTTCACTGACAAACTCTGGTCTTGTGACCTTCGAGGAAAAGGTCTTGCCGCCCAACAGTCCGCTCAAGCGCGGGGCCAAGCGGGAGCAGCGCAAGTCCTACAACTACCCGAATGGCTCGGTTCTGGTCCCGATGGGGCTGGAAGAACCCGAGCGCACCTATTCGTCCGAGTGGGACATCATCTATGCGCAGGAGGCGACCGAGATATCCAGTCTCGACGCTGACAAGCTTCAACGCTCGCTTCGCAACAATGTCCTTCCGTTCCAGCAATTCCTGATGGACTGCAACCCAGACAGCGAGTTTCACTGGATCAAGCGGCGCGGGGACAAGGGGGATTTCACCCGTTTGTTCAGCCGACACGAGGACAACCCGACCGTCACACCGGACTACCTGAACCGCCTGAATCGGCTGCCTGAGCCCCTGCGGTCCCGCATGTACCTTGGCAAGTGGGTATCCGCCGAGGGCGCGGTCTACGAGAACTACGACGCGGCGGTGCATCTCATCAACCACAAAGACTTGCCCAAGATCGAGTGGGCGTTCGGGTCTCTGGACTGGGGCTGGAACGACCCGTTCGTGTTTCAGGTCTGGGGCGTGGCCGATGGCTGCCTGTACCGGCTGGCCGAGTTCTACCGCAGCAACCTCAAGTTCGACACGGCGGCGGAGTGGATTCGGACGCTGATCGACCAGTATGAGATCCGCTGGATCGTGGCCGACCCCAGCCGCCCGGACTCGATCGACCTGCTCAACGATCGGCTTCAGGGCTGGGGCAAGCGGGCGGCGGTTCCGGGCGACGACGGGCGGTATCGGATGGTTCACAAGGCGTTCAACGGGATCGCCGAAGGCGTGGACACCATGCGGATCATGCTGGGAAACGCTGGCGTACCTCACACGGAGGAAGGCGCACCCCGCATGTTCTTCGTGCGTGACGCGACCGTGCATGGCCGAGATCCCGACCGCGATGCTCTTGGCCTCCCGTGTAGCACCGAGGAAGAAATCCCGTCCTATGTCT
>Ga0208019_1000109_pt1 | contig 41640 bp, 62 predicted proteins | sample CB_VirMetaG_5_FD_184540 | JGI IMG/M metagenome (GOLD analysis project Ga0208019, IMG submission 184540) | Freshwater to marine saline gradient viral communities from Chesapeake Bay - CB_1508_1D Viral MetaG (SPAdes) (version 4) | ecosystem: Environmental > Aquatic > Marine > Coastal | place: USA... | reverse complement strand
CGTGGTGGCCGGTGATGCCTGCGTGTAAACAAAAGCCACGCCGCTGCCGCCGGGGCCTTGCGGGCCAGCAGTGGTTACGGTGACGACAGTGGCATCACCTTGCGTGACGTTTACGGTAGTCATGCCGTGTAACCCTCTGAGACGTAGATGATGCCTTCAAGGTAATACTCTTTCAGGCCGCTGGGATTGGTGAGTAGTACGTCGTAGTACACCTCGTTGGGTAAGGTGGCGGTTTGCTCGTCAGTTAGCGCGATGGCAATGGTGCCGGTGACGCGATTGGTGTAGGTGACGGCGAAGTCAGCATATTTTGTGCTGCGGTCTTGGTTCCACACTTGGGCGGCGACGGTCCAGCCGGTTAGGTTGATGGCGGCGCCAGTGCTGTCGTCAAATTGCAGCGTGATGCTGTGGTCTGCCCGGCGCTGCAGCGAGAAGTTGTATCGGCCGGGGGAGATTGCCATATCAGCAGTTTAGCCGCTTAAGCCCACGGTAGGCCAGCGGCTTTAGTGGGCGCGTGTTGTTCATCCAATTGAGCCTGAAGGGCGGCTTCAATGGCTTCTACTTGCTCAGTGCCGAGCTTGTCCTTCACCCAGCCAACTACTAGTTCCTTGGTGAGGTCGCTGTAGGAGATGAGGGTTTCAGGGCGTTCCAGGCCGATGCTGCCATAGGCGCCAGCGGAATAAGTGCCATCGTTGGCATCAACGGTGTAGTGGGCAGTGAAGACATAGCCATCGGAGGTTTCGCGCTCAAGATTGGCAATGTTCCAAGTAGTGGTAGTGGTCATGAGAAAATCAGTGATGGGACGATTGTAATAGGAGACTAGCGAAGGTGACTACTGGGCTTCAAGCTCAGCGGCGATTTCGCACAAAGCATCAACGCAGTTAAAGCCTGACCAGTCGTGATCAACGTGATCTGCAGCGGCTCGCAGGGCGGCGGCAGCAATCCAGCGAGATTCGTTGAGGCAATCATCTGAGCCATAGGATTGGGCACCATTGGCAGCATCTAGCACTGCCTGCGCGGCGGGCGAAAGTTCAGACATAGAAGTGGAAGCGGTTACGATTGCTCGTTAAGGTGTTCGTGCTGGTGTGCCTGCCACCGCAGGAGAGTTGGGATGGCGCTTGGAGTAATTCCGATGCTCTGTGCAACATCTTCAAACCAGTCGGCAGTGGCATCGATCACGGCCTGGGCAAGTTCCTCTCGGCCAGAATCGCGGTCGCAATGGAAATGGATGACTTCCGTGATTTCTTTCAAAAGTTTTGTTTTGTCGGTCATGTGTAATTAGTGGTAATGACTACTCGTTAAGTCCTAGGTGATTCCGGCAGCATCCAAGCAAATCTTTTAGTTTCTGCGCCTGTTCTGGAGTCCACTGCGGCAAGTCACTAATATCTAGAACTTTCGATAACTTTCGTTCAGCCAACTCCAAAGCTTCAACCCGACTCGCAAGAGCCAAAACATTGGCTCTGGTTTCAACAATGTGCTTGTGAGCTGCAGCTTCCAGTGTCTCGACCCTGGCGCGGAGTTCAAGGATGCAAGCATCACTGGCACCCACAACGGAACTTCTAACCCAGTCTTCACACTGTGCCCACTGTTCGGGGGTTGCTTCGTAATCTGATGGTGCCGTGTAATCTTTCTGGGTCATGGTCTCCAAGGGATCGTGGCCAGGGGCAGGGTGTTGACGCACGCCTGCCCACCCACCATACCATGTGCTACAGTGCTGCGGCTGACCAGAAAGCAGCAAAGCGGCTGGGGTGAGATCCAGTTGCAAGAGCGGCGGGGGTGACATCCTGCCGCTTTTTAATGTGATGTGTAAACGTTTTGCCGTTTTCTTGACACGTGGCGACCAAAGTGTAAGGGCTGGTTACAGGTTCGCCAGCCCTCGCAGTGAGTAGGACTACTAGGCAATGCCAGCATCACTTAGACGCTGCTCAAGGATTTCAATCTTCTGGAGAGCTTCCTGCAGCGCCTTGGTAAGTACTGGCACCAATTTGGCGTTATCAACCGCCCAAGCATTAACTACTTCATCGCTATTGTCGCCAACCTTGACTGCATCCGGCGCAACTTCGTGTAGTTCCTGAGCAATAAAGCCGTAGGGAACTGTATACCCCGTCTCAGTCCACTTGTAGGATCGAACCTTAATTTGCTCAATAGTATTGATCGCGGAAGCTGAGTCGAAAATATCAGATTTTAGTCTTTGATCAGAAGTAGCGTTGTACCTAACCTGTCCAGCGGCGCGATTGTAATCAATAGATGCTCTAGTCGATATACTTGTTTCTGTGCCAAACTCAATAAATACGTTGTCTCCTGAAGTTGCAGTATTCCAAACATAGCAAGCCTGTTCTAATGCACCTCCTGTCCCTTGAATCATTGCACCTCTGCCAGCGGTAATGTGCAGCCCTGCTGCTGTTTGACCACCCAAAACAGTAGACGTGCCAACTAACAGGCGGCCGGAGCTGTCGATCCTCATCCGCTCCGTCGGGCTGCTCGCTCCGTCGGCGGTGGTAGAAAAGACAAGCCTTCCTGGCATGTCGTTAGCGCCAGGGGTGCCGTCTACTTCTGCAAAAATAGCTGCGCCAATGCACTCAATATCAGTGCCATCTGCGCCAGCAAAATAGATATTTCCCAGCTCGTCTCCATTTTGAACAACTGTTACGCTACCAAGTGTGCCACCGCGGGATTTGCCGAGCGTGATAAATGGACCGGTACTATCACCGGTTCTATTGGTAATTAGCGAAAGTCCAAGAGAGTTATTTCCAGCCTCTAATTGAAGATTTGGTTGGTGAACATACGTAATGGCGCCTATGACTTCACTAACAGTACGCGCACTAGACGTGCCAACCAAAAGCCTGCCGGAGTTGTCGATTACGACTGAGTCAGTCCAGGCGGTTAGCGTACCACGCTGAAATTTAAGCAGACCAGCGCTTTGAGCTGATGGATTGTTGGAATTTACAATTCTATGACCGTAGTAATCAAGTAATGTGTAGCCAAAGTGGAGCGAGCTATCTACTACACCAGAAGCGCTGTCATTGTTAGCTATGCTTACGTTTCCCCTAGGCGCACCAGTCCCAACCCCCACGTTGACAGGAATGCCTTGAAACAAACTTTGGATGGTGACGCGCTTATTCTTACTGGCAGCAGCCGCTTCGCTGATGTCAACAATGGGCAGATAGTCGCCTGATGCTGGCGTAGTCAGCGCTGTCAGGTCTGAAATCTTACGGTCAGCCATGGTTGTGTATCAGTACGGTTAGCTTAGTTCAGGCTCAGGCTCCGGCTCAAGTTCGGGCGGTGGTGTGAATTCACCGTTTACATAGCCCCAGCCGATGCCAGCGCCTGGTGTCAATGGGATCATGTCGCAACCATCAGGTGGTTGCCATGTTGGGTCGCCATTCCAGACGATGACATTGATGACGAGGCCGTTTTCAACGATTGCACAATCCATAGCGATCACCAGATGTAAACGATGCAAAGGCCAGCACCGCCAGCACCACTGGCGACTGCTGCTTGGTTGGATCCGCCGCCACCACCACCGGGTACTGATGCTGCAGTGCCGGTATTAGATGTAGAACCATTACCGCCAAGGAGACTTGTGCCTCCGGCACGTTGAGTTGCACTGTCGCAACCACCACCACCTGCGCCACCCCAGTAAGCATTTGCACCGCCGGTTGCGCCGCGACCGCCACCACCGCCTCCCCAGTTTCCACGAGTAGGAGAGCCTAAGGTGGCACCATTTCCTCCGTCTAAAACACTGCCGTGACCATTACCGCCACTACTGATTCCTCCGGCACTTAGGCTGCCACCGCCACCGCCACCGCCAGCAGTATTGTTAGCACCACCCCCACCACCATAAGCAGAAAGCAGCGAGCCAAAGCTAGACGTACCACCGATGCCACCATTGCCATTACCTGCTTGACTTGTACCACCTGCGCCAATAGTTACAGATGCGGAACCGGGCAAATCAGAAAGCTGGTAAAGTCCCTGTACGCAAGCACCGCCACCGCCGCCGCTAGCTTCATTTCCCTGATTTCGTCCACCACCGCCACCACCACCCCAGATGGTGATCAAGGCGATGGTGCCAGCAGTTGGCTTAGTCCATGTACCACTGCTCGTAAATACTTCTTTGCTGGAACCTGGCGGGATGGTGCCCCAGCTAGCGGTGGTGCCATCGGTGGTCAGGTATTTGCCGCTGTTGCCGGATTGTGATGGCAGCGTGCCTTCAAATGCCAGCGTGTTGCCGCTGATGGTGCCAAGCGTGATCCAGGCATTATTGGCGGCGTTGCGTTTCTTCCAGATTGGATTGGCACCACTGGTGTCGATCCAGTCCATGTAGGCGACCGTGACCGATGGCGCACTGCTGCCGCTGTTGTTGGTGAACAGCGCCGCCAGGTTGTTGTTAATGTCCGCCCGTACAGTCGGGAATGTATCGTTTTGTACGGTTTGGTCAGCTTGAGCCATGCGCTAGATCTCTCTGCCGTAGCCAGTAGCAGTGTAGCTGTAGCTTCGAGTCACGGCTGCATTGGCGCTATCCTTAAAGGCTACCGTAAATCCAGTCCGCGACACTGATGTGACGGTGAAATAATCACCAGTCGCCATGTTGGATGGGCTGATCACCACCTCCGGCGATTGGTAGAACGGATCGGTAAATGTCACCGTGTAGGTGTCGCTGCCGGTGCCATTGCCAGACTCCACGCGCTGTTGCAGCTCAGCCGTGGCGCCGAGTTCATCGACCACAATGCCGATCTGGTCGCTGCGTGTGGTGCCGACTACCTTCAACTGGATGGCACGGCCACGCACCACGGCATTAACGTATTCATTCCATGGGCCCCAGGTTGGTGTGCCAGCCGGATCATCGTTGGTGACACGGACGTAGGTGACACAATTCACCTGATCGAGGTCGCTGCCGTCGAAGTCACCGGGCTGGTCATCGAATAGCCCGCCAACGCTGTCAAAGTTGACGCTGGTGCTAACGGGGAAGCTGACGATACGACGGCGCAGGTTGACGTCATAAACCTGCGTCAGATCCAGGTAATCCTCGTAGATGTATTCACCCGTTAGGGCAACATCTGGATCGAGGTACAGGCCATCCTTGCCTGCGTCGTAGCCGAAGTCAGTATCGGTGCCGTTGAATTTGGGGCTTTCGTTTTCCTCTGCCCATGTCTTCAGCACCAGTCGTGGTTGTGGTGTTGGCAGTACAGCATGGATGCCGACTGGATTGACGGAACGCACGCCGGATTGATCGCGGAAGGCGATGAAATACGTGCCAGCGAGCAGTGGCACCTGCTTTTGAGTTTGGTTGCCTGCTGCTGCCTGCACGATCGCATTGCTGCTGCTCCATTCAGCCGTTGGTATATCACGCGGGTCATGGCGGATCAACACTTCACCGCCGATCAACACATCCAGATCAGTGGCCAGATCCCATTGGATGATGGCGGTGCTTTCGTTGATTGGCACCAAGCTGACGCCGGTTGGATCAGCCGGTGGTGCGGTTACACCAGTGATGGTAAACATCATCTCGGCTGGTGCGCTGCTGATCACCTGCGTGGCGCTGATCGAGTACACCTCCACTTGGTAGTTGCCTGCGCTGACATCCTCGATCTCATACAGCGGGCCGTATTTGCGGACTTCGGTCCAGTTGCCGAATTCAGGCCGCCAGCGGATGCGGTATTCATTGACGCCACGCACACCTTTCCAGGTCAGTGCCAGCTTGGTGGCAACACGACCATTCAATGGATACAGGATTTCAGTGCCCGTTAAATCCTCCGGCGTTTCTGGCGGTACGTTCAGATTGGTGATGTCGCGGGTTTCAAGCGGTGCGCCGCGCTCCACGTAGTCGTATTTGCTGCTGTTGTAGCTGACAGCGGTGATCGAATAGTTGAGGCCATCCTGCTCTTGGATGCCAAGCACTTTCCACTGCGTTGGCTGGATGTCGTCGGTTTCAACCATCCATGCACCACCGCTGAGTGGCGCCATGCTGAAATCAGGCGTGACTGTATAGACACCAGCAGTCAGGTCGGTGATGGTGCGTGTTTCGACGATGCCGTCATCCAACACGACGCTCAGCGTGCCAGTGCTGGGCAGGTCGGTGGCATTATCAACCGTCACCGTGGAGGTGGTGGCACTACTGATACGACCGGCACGGCGGGCACCTGCTTTTACAGGATCAGCAATGTTGATGATGGCACCAGGGCGGACGATGATGCCGTTCTCCAGGCTGGTAGTGAAATTCACTACCTCGGTTTCGTAGCGCTCGGAGTACAGCATCCACTCCCCGACACGATGGGCCTGTGCGCGGCTGGTAGTAGCAAATGCCGTGACTTCTTTTGTGACGACGCCATAACGGGCGATGCCTTCTGGATCCTCCACCACTTCACGGTCGATGTCGCCAAGTTCTAGGTTGAGCCAGCCGACGACGACAACGGTTGAACGGGTTTTGAGGCTGCTGGATTCGTAGTTGAAGCCAGCCTCGCTGACATTGGAGAGGCTGAATAATGCAGCCGGATCCGATGGCCGGTCTTGCATCATGCTGATCGAACCAGCCGCCCAAAATGGCATGGCGCGGAATACCGAGCACATGTCATTGATCAGCTTGTACGCCTCATCCTGCGTTTGGATGTTGACGTTACAGCTAAACCGTGGCTCGCTAATTGGATCGTTCAGACCCGTTGATACCAGTTCACCGCAATACTTGCTGGCCTGAAAAAATGCCCACTTATCCAGCGTGTTGGCTTGGATGTGATCGCCTAGGCCGTAGCGTTTGCTGGTGAGCAAATCCCATAGGATCCAGGCTGGGTCGGTGGTCCATGCGGCGGCGCCAAAGGTGCCGTTCCAGATGCCGCTATATGTCAGCCTGCCGGTTTCAAGATCAACGGTGGCATTGCTTGGGATGGCGACCTTAATGCCACGGATGCGATAGGAGCGTTGGGGGATGTTGCTGAACTGCTCAGCGTCGATGCGTGTAGCGACGTATGCAGTGTTTGGATACTTCAGCTTCTTGTAAATCAGCTCGGTGTAGCTGGACCAGCTAAAGGCATTGGTCTCCTTGATGCTGGTGGGTTCTGCTGATGTGCGGCTGACGCGGATGTCGATTGGAAATGCACCAGACAGATCAACGATGTAATCCCGCTGGTACAGGTCAGAGGTGCGGCCTGAAATCGTGTCCGAGATGACGGTGGTGTAACTGCCGCCGAAATAACGCACCTCAATCGCAAGCGACAGTGATGTGCCTTCGATGTCGCCATTGTCCAGTACCTTTTGCAGCAGCGGCACGCTGATGGTTAGGCGGACTGCATTGACATTGACATCCGTGATGGTCTTGACGACAGGCGTGGCGAGCACTACGCCTTGGTTGACAGAGACCTCCTCTTCAACGGCATCAAAGCCTGGGACATAGGCTTGATTTTGCGTGCCAAATTTTGTGACGACCGTGACGTTCTGGAAGTTGAAGTCAGAGTCTTGCGGGAGGGTATTGTCCGCTCCAACATTCAGCAGGCGTGTTTTGTTGAAGTAGATGTCTTTCAGCGATGCATTTGAGTATTGCGTCGTGCCTTGCGTTAGTCCCAGGCGGGATGGTGTAGCGAAGCCCTCGATTTCGCCTTCGCTGAGGATTTCAACGATCTTGGCGTAGGCGGTTGAGTCAAGATTATCCTTAGCCTCTTTAGCTTTACGGGAGGCACCGCCTGCCTTGCCTTTGCCGCCGCCGCCAGCACCGTAAATGCTCATGATCCCGACACCTGCACGATGTCAGCACCAGCGCTAACGACAATGCCGCCTACCAGCAGCTCGCCATAGACAACTGGCACTGGCACACCAGCGCGGGTGGTGTTTTGGATGCCGCTGAAGCTGAAGCTTTTTTTAGGATCGCCTTCGTCTTTATCGGTTTTGGGTGTTGGGGTAAGCACCTGCGCGATACCACCGAGGACGAGGCTGGCGCCAAGACCGAAAAGAGTAGTGCCGACGGCAGTAAGACCAGCTTTCGCCGTGGCAGTGGCGGCAGCCCAACCAACACCTGGAACAAATGCCAGTGCAATCAACGCAATCCCAAGCAAAATCCGCCCCAATGCACCAGCACCAGCCATCACAGGCACGATCTGGATTTCGCGGCCCATGGGGTTGTGGATGTCATCCAGCGTCAGATCCTCGCCTGCGGTATGGACGCGGTAATACTGCTTGGCCATGTGGCTTTCCAGCTCTGGCCAGTTGCTTACCAGAAAGCGGACGGCTTCGGCGGCAGTGGCGACATCAGCCTCCAGTACACGTTGGCCGACGAATTTGGCGAGGGCGCCGTATAGCTTGATCTTACGCAGCATGACGCAACCGCCTCCCCGTGCATTTTAAGAGCCAACCGCCATAAAGATCACGGCTGCTCAGCCTTCCTTGCATATGATGCAGCACCATCTGATCGCCCAGATACACGGCGCAGTGATTCAAACCGGGGCTGGCGATACTCATAAACAGCAGATCACCAGGCTGCAGCTCCTCCTCCGGCAACAGCTCGCGGAAGCCAGTGGCTTTCCAGCGGTCGTCGAAATACGGCTTTGCTTGGAAGTCATCGGGGTTGGTGCAGCGCTCCCAATCGCGCAGCATGATGCCTTGCTCGGCGTACCAGTCGCGGGCAAGCGTCCAGCAATCATGGATGGCCCACACCCACTCGCGTCCAATCAGTGGTGCCTTGTAGCCACACGGCTTGCATTCACCCCACGCTTCAAGGTTTGGATTGACGATGTACCACGGCAAACCGCTGGCTTCGCAGGCAGTGCGATCCGCTGGTGATGGCTGTGGTGCAGTGGTTGGATGGCTGTGGACGATGCCGATGATTTCGCCTTTATCCTCGGCGGCGGCATAATCCTCGGTGGCAAGCACAAACATCTGATCTGGTGACGCCGCTTCATTGCGGCATGGGATGTACCGCTCGCGGCCTTTGACAACGACCAGTAACCCACACGCCTCGCGTGGGCATTCAGCCTTGGCGTGATCCAGTGCTGTTTGGCGCCAGGCTTGCGTCATCCGCTAAATGTACCAACACCTGGGAAGCCGCCGAACGGTAGTTCAGCATTTTGCCCGAAACGTAGGTGGCAGCTATTCAACCGCTTGCCGCATACATCACCAGCAGCACTCAGTACTGGTTGATCCGCCGCATCGAAGTAGTTGGTGCCGGTATAGCCGCATTCCGCTGAGCGGTATGTCCATGGACACAGGTTGGCGATGCACTGGCGTTTCGGGGCACGTACACCAGCAAGATCAAAAACAGCAGCAAGTTCAAACTCAACGAGGTCGCGGTTTTCGGCGCTCTTGCGGTCGATGTAGTAAATTTCACGCGGGAATTCAGCGGTAGCATCCTCTGTTGAATTAAGCGGCTCCAGCAGGAAGCTGCCGCCGTCTTCCAGTAAAAGAATGTCGTCATCCTCGGTGAGCAGCACATCACCGCTGACTGGATAGTTGGCTGCATCGAGGTATTTCGCCAGCGTGCGGATGCGCGTTACCTTGGCGCCTTCCAGGCCAACCGGCAGGCTCAAGATGATGGCCGTAACCGTGCCGAAGATGTTGCTGACGCGGATCTTGGGTCGCGGGAGTGTCCCTTGACCGCTGTATTCAAAGCCATCAGCCTCGATCGGAAACTTCAGATAGCTATTGCCGCGCCAGATGATGTCGCCGTTATCGACAAGGTTGGTGCCAGCGTGGAAGCGGTAAATTTCGTTGCTGCCGTGGATGGCAGTGATCAGCTCCAGCTCAAACAGCTCGATGATGGCGCTGGGGTTTGGCGCCTGGAAATCACCCGACAGGATGGTGACCGCCATCCAAGTGACGGTGCCATCAACGGTGGTATTGCCGATGATGGTTGGCCAAAATGGCTCCGTCGCGCTGGTCGTACCAGCAACCGTGCAGCGGAAAAAGAAGCCAGTGGCTGGCTGGATGGTGGCCTGTACAACATCACCGACGTTGTAAGCCGAACTAGCTTGCCAGAGTGCTGGTGCGGTCACGGCTCAAAGACTTGCCGGAACGTGGCGCGTATAACACCACGAAATGGCTCATCAATAGTCTTTTGCCATTGGCTGCATACCCACTTGTAACTGGTGCTGGTATCAGGTGGTGTCCAGTCAAAGGATTCTGCACCAGCACGTGCTTCTAGGAAGGTTTCAATTTCGTCGGCTACTTCCTCGGTTACATTCCACTCCAGCGTCCACTCCTTTGGATCTTGGTTGAGGCCAAACCGCACACGCTGCTCGTAGCCATCACCAAATTTGGTAGACCGTACAGTAGGTGCGCTGCTTTTGCTTGCGCCGACACGTGGTTTGTAATCAGGGAAGGTAGCCATTAGCGTGCCAAAATACCGCCGGGTCGTTGTTGCTTGATAAGCTCTGACTGTACCGCAGCACTGATGACACGACCAAGCTGGTTAGCGCCTTGCGCATCCCCTTCTACGCTACTGCCTTTAGCGTCCACGTTGACTACTACGTTAGTGTTGCCTCCGCCCATCTTATCGTTAGCGACGATGGTGCCACTGCGGCCAGGTACAAACAGCTCCGGGCCACGCTCGCCCACCATGTAAGTCTGGCCGCTGGATACGGGGCCACCAGCGGCGCGGGCACCGCCAAACGTGCCCATCGTGATTCCTTCGATACCCGTACCGCTGTACGCCCCCACGTTCGGATTGCTGCCCAGTGCAGCCGCGGCGTTTCCGCCCGGTAGCACGCCGAGGACGGCGTTGAGGATTGCCATTGTGATCATTTTGGCGATGATCTGGGCTGCCATGTCGAGGAACATGTCGGCCACGCTGGTGAAGAAGTTTGCCAGTGCTTCCTTGGCGGTCATGCTGCCGCTGATGATGCCTTTGAAGGATGTACTGAATGCGCTGCCTATGCCGTCAGCAACGGTGATGGCGACGTTACCTACATCGGTTAAACTTTTTAGTTCGTCTTCTAGGGCTCCAGTGCGTTCTAGTACTAATTCACGCCCTGTTTTGGGTGCAGCTAGACGTTCTTTGGCTTGCTGAATTTGCAGCAGCTGTGGTTCGGTCAGAAAAGGATCGGACAGTTGCAGCTTGCGCATTTCGGCAGCAATACGCAATTGTGTGCGTTCCTGTTCTGTAATCGCGTACTTTAACGCAAGTTCGGTATCTAAGTCGGAGATAATGGTGTCGTATTGCTCCTTCTGTTGCTGTGTAATTTTTGCTATGTCTATTTCGATGCCGAGTAGTGCCAGGGCTTTTTTCGCTTGAAATTCACGCGCCATGGCTAGTTGTGCTGTGGTGTTCTGTTCTTTTTCAAGTTCAGAAGCAATTTTAATGCCTAGTTGCATAATCTCTTGCTGACCCTGTAACTGGCGGGCGAGGATGGGGTCTTTAGCCATCTCTGCTTCTGCTATTTTTTGACTGAATATGGCTTGACGCTGTAGTTCCAGTGTCGCTAGTTGGCGGGCACGAACAATTTCTGCGACACGTGCAGCTTCCCGTGCAGCATCATTTGCGGCTTTATCGGCTGCCGATTTACCCGCACCCGCGCCCGAAGGCGGTAAATTTGCTGGTACGTTTATATCTGTAATTGCATCAGGGCGAGCCGGGGCGCCCACCGCTTCGCGTGCTGCGGCGAGATCCTTTGTTACGCGGGTAAGTTCTACTTGTGCTGTCCTTACAGCGTATTCACCTAAACTGCCTCCGTATTTTGATAGTTCTACTCTGTAGCGTTGCGCTGTGTCTGCAATACGATCGAACTGTTCTTTAGTTTTAGCGGACAGCGGCTGTAAACTTTTTAGTCCTTGAGTTAAATCGTCTATATTGCCCCTGTTTGCAAATAACGTACCGCGAGACATGCCAGATCGTGCTAAAGCCGCTGATGCTTCTCCTACCTGTGCGTCCGTAAGAAGGTTTATTGCTTGCGTTGCGCGTGTGATTATGTTGGATAATTTTGTAAGTACAGTGTCCAAGGCTGGAACCAGGGTTTTTAAGAGTGCCCCAGCAGCGCTCGCAATGGCCGTAGCTATGCCTTCAACAGCCTTTACAAAGCGATCAAAACCTGTCTTACCTTTGTCTGCCGTTTTTTCAGCTTCTTGGCCCATGTCAACAAGGACATCGCTAACTTGCTGGACGCTAATCTTACCGTCCTTAGCCATCTCTAGTAGTTTTGTGCGGCTGACACCTAATTTTTCAGCTAACTGATCCTGAATAGGTATGCCTTGAGCAGTAAATTTATTTAATGTCGATACACTTACTTTCCCTGATTCTAAGGTATCCGCAAATGCTTGTGCAATTTTTTCGACGCTGCCGCCGTATTCTTTGGAAAGTTCTACGGCTATTTTTATTGCGGACGTAGTTTCCTCTGTGGACAAGCCCAGACCTTGGATATTTGTGACTGCGGCTTCAAGTTGCTGGCTATTGCGCCCCGCCAGCTCAAATGCAGTCGCTAACGTTTTTGCCTGGGTGGAACTTAAGCCGAGTTCTACCGCGAGTTCTTTTGTACGGGCTTTGGCCGCTTCCAGTTCGCCTAGAGCTGTGCCAAGCAAAGACCCGGCAAAGCCTCCGCCTGCTCCGCCCAGAAGGCCGCCGATTGCGCCGCCCACTGCGGCTTGGGGGCTTTGTCCGAATAGCAGCGGAAACGCGCCGCCGATTGCAGCGGAACTTAAACTGCCTTGGACGGCTTTACCTATTCCCTGTATTCGTTGAGTTTGTTTTTGTGCGCTTGCAGCGCGAAGTCGGTCTAGTTCGAGGACTTGCGCTTTTTCTTCCGCAAAAAACTTTACATTTAGTGCCCGCTGGGTCTCACGCTCTTTAGTACGTAGTGCGCCCTCCGCTCGTTCTACAGACGTGTCGCCACTGAAACGCCGGCGGGTAGATGCCTGTGCAGGGCCGATTGGGAACTGACTTACCGGAGCGCCGGCGAGGAAAGTGGCTCTTTCTTGGCGAGCTTGGGCGGCAGCGGCGAGTTTGTCTCGCGCAGCAACACTAGCGGCGGATTCAGCGGCTCTTAACTGTGCGGTAGCAGCAGCTGCGCGGGCTGCTTCAACTTGCTGGGCCTGTAGTGCTGTTGCCGTTTCGCGGGATTCGCGTTCGAGGCGCGACGTTGCTGCAGTCGCACGCCGGATGGCTTCGGTGTATGCCTGTTGGTCGCCGCTACGTGAAGCCGATATGGCCTCTGTGGCCATGGACCGCGCAGCACGAACGCGCTCAGGCGAAGTAGTACCCGCTTGCGCAACTACACTTAAACGTTCTTGTAAACGTCTGCCTGCCTCGAAACCTTTGCTCCCGAGAGATTGGGCACGATTCAATTCACGCTGCGCTTCGCCGACACGCCCCAGCTCGGTTGCTAGTGACCTGACCAAGTCCAGGTTGCGCGAGCCCCCTGCTTCAAATGCCGCGAAAGCTTCTTGAATAGCTTCAGCATTCCGCACCAAAGCCGGATCTTGCCTGCCGCTGCCACCCCGTTCAAATTTGCGTAAATTTGTGCGGTAAAGATCTACGGCTGCATTTAACCTTGACTCCAATGCTATTTGATTTTCTACGCGTCGATTAAGGCGTTCTTGCGCGGCTAGACGTGTGTTTACATTATCAATTTCTTGTCTAGTTCTGGACGCAGTAAGCCGGGCTATACGCTCTTGGATAGCGGCCTGTCTTTGTGCCGCAAGGGCGTTTATACGTTGCTGCCTATCTGGGTCCTGCGCGAATCTTCCGCCGGCGCCACGGGGAAGATCTGTGCCGGTAACACCGAGAACGGTGCGGCTACGTGTTAGGGCTGCGCTAGCTGTGCGCCACCTTCGTTCGACGGCAGTAATAGCGCCTTCGAGGTCTTCTACCTGCCGTTGAATCCGACTCAAAGAGTCCTGACCCGCGACAAGGAGGTTAATTCTTGCCTGGTAGTCGGCCACAGCAGCGCATCCTGTTTAGGTAGTCTACGCCGTAAAAAAGCCGTCGGGGTTAGCGGCGGCGTTTGGCTTTTTCGATTTCCTTTTGTTGGTCTTCGTTCAGAATTGAAAAGTAGGCGCTCCAGCCGAGGAGTTCTTCGGCGGTGAAGGTGGTGCGGACGGTGGTGAGGCTGAGGCCCAGCTCTTTGGCGACGCCGAATTGGAGCATGAGCCAGTTGTCCTTGCGGAGTTCGGCGGCTAGGGCTTTGGGTCGATGGGCTCGGAGTCGTCGGTGAGGATGGCGAGCATCAGGGTTTGGAGGTCCTTGTCTTTGACTTCGTTTTTGAGGATGTCGATTTCGCCGGGCGCGAAGAGCTTGGTGCCGTTTTCGTCGAGGGCTTTGGAGATGAGGAGTTGGAGGGCGAAGGCGTTGGCGTCGTCCGACTTGGCCTGCTTTTGGGCGCGTTCGCGCTCGGCCATGGTCAGCGGGCTGACCCACATCTCGAAGGTGGTGCCGTCCGATAGCTCCACGCTCTTCTTGGTGGGCTCTAGGTTGGCCGCTTTGCGGAGGCGGTCGATTGCCCTGGTGGGAGTAACAACAGGCATGAAACCTTGGTGATCTGCGTTCTATTGTAACGCAATAACCATGAAAAAGCCCCGCTGGGTAGCGGGGCGGGTGGGGGATAACAGAAATGTTATCAGGACTTGGAGAGGTCGAAGGTGGGGGCTTCGGAGGGGCGGAAGTTGATGGCGACCGACTGGCCGTCGTCGGGGTTGACGGTCAGGCTGGCGGACGTCAAGATCACCGGGACGCTAATGGAGCGGCTGAGGGTGTCGTTGACGGTGCCCGATACAACTACGCGGTCGATGTAGAGTTTCATGCGGGCGCCGCTTTGCTCGCGCTGGATGACGTCCTCGATCAGGCGGCTGGAGATGTTGGTGTCGTCGTCGGTGGTGTACACCGTGGCCGAACCAGTGCCGTCAGCGAAGCCGGCGATGTAGGTGCGGAATGGGGTGTACTGGCCGGCTTCCTGACCGATGGTGGTGACGTCGATCTCAGAGCGGGTGATCTCGAAGCTCCAGTCGCGCACGGAGCCCACCACTACGGGGGCGGTGTAGGTGATGCTGGCGAAGCTGGCGCCAAAGCCGCTGGGCAGGGCGGTGGCCGTTTCGGCTGCGCCGCCGGCAGTGGAACTAATGGTCATGACGCCGGTGCTAGCGACATACGTTTTCACGAAGTACGCGCCAGCTGCAATGGCGTTGGTTGTGGTGGCGCCGGCCGGATAGGCAAGCGTTACGGGGTCGTTGACCTTGAAGCCGAGATAGGAGCCGACGGTGATGTCCGCGCCCGTGGCGGGGAAGGCGGAAGCAGTCAGCGTGGTAACAGATGTACCAGCTGGGGTGTAATAGAGAGCACCGGAGGTGCCCGAAAGGACGGTGGCCATGGTTAATACCAGTTAAAAGGGCGGTGCGGGCACTGCCCGGCTTTATACAGAATAGCGGTTCTGTTGGAGTGGTATTAAGAAATAACTTGGGCCTGGAAGCCGGCGGATATACGCGAGATGAAGAATGGCATGAAGGCCCGGCGGGATTGTTGGTCGGGGGCTGCGCCGCCGAAGTCGGGGCTGAAGGCCGGGCCGTCGATGGAGCCAGTGCGGAGATATATGCCGGTTGCGGGTTTTGCCGAGTTGTTGATGTTGTTTAGGACGGTGGCGGCGACGTCAACTAGGACTTGGTTGCGGGCCGGGCCGTTGCCTTTGGGGGTGTACGTGCGAATGACGATTACGCCGCGTACGAAGGTGGGGTTGGACGTGAGGGCGGTTTCGGTTGTGAGGCCGAATTGGATGTTGACGTCCACGAACTCTTTGGCGCTGTCCGAGCCGTCGTTCATAATGTTGTCGAAGTACACCGGCACTGCGGGGACGAGGCCGTTGTATGCCGTAAGCAGAGGGTTTTCCAGTACGGCCCGGATTGCTTGGTAATTCATTCGGGTTTAGCGAGGCGGACGCCGCGCTCCAGGGCTTTTTGCATTGCGCCGCCTTGGGCGTAGAGGGGGTACCAGTCCAAGGGGGCGGTGCTGCGTGAGTTGCCCGCGCCGGGGGTTACGTCGCCGCGTTTGCCGACATCGGGGCGGGTGCCCCGTGCAACGATGTCGCCGTCGGGGCCGTAACCAGGGTATCTGAACTGTTCACGGGGCACGCTGACGAGATCCAGGGCTATGGCTGCATGGGGAGCGGTGTTTTGGATGATGAATTTGGTGACTCGGTTGGCCTCCTTCAGTGTGGCGGGCAGTTTGGGGATGTCGCGTAATGTGTAGGGGTAGCTGCCAGAGCTGGCGCCGGCGCCGGGGGCTACGGCTACCCAGCTGTCGCGGAACTCGCCGCCCCAGTTGGGGCCGGCGTCGGCTAGGCCGTTCATTATTTCTTTGGCGGCATTTCTGGCTAGGTTGTTTTTCCAGGTGTATGCGTCGCGCATCAACTGTTTGAGGTTTGCCATTATTGGGGCCTCACGATGAGGGTGTGGAAGAGGGGGTTTTCGCCTCGGTAGGTGGTGGTGTTAATGATGCGGCCGGTGCGAGTTTTGCCGTTGTCTGTGTATTCGATCAGGTCGTGGATGGCGGGGCTGTATGTTCCAAGCTCGGTGTTGCCGAGGAGGATTTTCATGTCGGTGGTTTGGTAGGTGCCGTCGAACTCTTCGGGTTTGATTTGGGTGATGACTACGCGGACGGGGATGCGGGTTGTGGTGTTGTAGATCTCGCCGGTGGTGGGGACGTAGGTGTTGGTGGGGCCGCTTTTGATGTAGGTGACGTCGTGGCCCCAGTCGCGGAGGAGGGGGGCCGGGATGGGCTGGAATACGGTGTCGATCTGGCTCATCAGCTGCGGTAGAGGCGGATGGAGGCGGGGCCGCTAACGCCTTTGGCCCAGCACTTGAGGAAGCTGCGTAGCCAGGGGAGGGCGTCGGTGACGGCTTGGACGGATTCGACTTCGCCTTGGCCTCGGTATTTGACGCGCAGTTCACCGAGTTCGACCTCGTCGTAGCTGCCGGGGGCGGCAACCACGCCGCGCAGCATGGTGGGATTACGCAGGAGGGCCAGTGCAGCTTCGCAGGTGGCGTCTTTGATTTCGCGGGGGATGAAGGCGGCGGTGGCTTTGATGCCGTCGCAGGTTATGTCGGTGCGGGGCCACTTCAGGGCCTGGGTGGTGGCTGAGCGGTCGCCGTAGAAGTCGAGGGTGTCGATCCAGCTGGTGGCGGTGATCAGGGAGGCGGCCTTGTTGTCGGCGGTGGCGGCGGTCCAGTCGGCAGCGTCTAGGCGATTGTCGAAGTAGACAGTGGCGTCGGCGACGGTTATGTAGGAATTGGAGGTGGCGCCAGCGAGAGTGGCGACGAGGACGGGGGCCATGCGTGTATTTCCTCGACCGCTATGTGCAGTGTTTACATGTTAGTTCCAGTGTAGGTCACCCGTAGAGATGGGCCACGGCGCCTGTACGTACGGACGGCGTACGGGCGCGGCGGGGTTGGGGGAGTACTTTGGCCATGTAGACGTCGGCGCCAGCCATTTCGAGTTCGGTGAGGCGGTCTTCGTAGCGGGAGTAGGGGATGTCTTCGTGCCAGCCTCGGTTATCCTGTGATACGTAAAGACGGATTGTTTTCATGCCTGCTCAGAAAGGTGCTGATTTGCCCAGCGTACCCAAGGCCAAGCCGGGTTTTGAGCCCGGGGATAAGGTGCGCCAGTTGGAGCCCGTGGCGCTGGAGATTCGCCGGTTGCGCGAGCAAGAGGGGTTGAACATTATGGAAATTGGGGAGAAGCTCCAGGTGAGCTATGACGTGATGAACCAGTTGATTCTGCAGTCGTATAAGAGTGTGATGAATACGCCGGTGGTATTTGAGGCGCAGGAGAAGATTCGGCTAGGGCTTGGTTGAGTTGGCATGAAAAAGGGGCCCCGTAGGGCCCCGGTTATTTCGAGACGGTCGCTTATCAGGCGTAAGCGGAAGTGTCGAAGGGGGTGTTGACCAGCAAGCGGGCCACGGGGACCATCTTGGTGGTGGCGAAGACGAGGTTCCAGCTGGCGATGGCGCCCAGTTGGTTGGCGTCGGTGGTGTTGAGGGGGTTGTCGGTGGCGGCAGCCCACTTGGTGCCGGTGATGTGGTAACCGTAGTGGTAGTCCACAGCCAGAACGTCCTGCATGGACAGGATGTTGCGGTCGGCGGCGAGGCGCAGGTCCTGCTGGATGCCCTCGGAGACAACGCCCGACTTGAAGAGGTACACGGGGTACTTCTTGGCGTGGGTGGCGGTGCCGCCGGTGAGGGCGGTCAGCTGGTCGTCGATGACGACCCGGAGGCCGGCGAAGGTGGCAACTTCGGTCTGGTTGACGCCAACACCGCCGCCGCCCCAGACGACAGCGCCGCCGGTGGACAGGGCTGAGGTGCTGAAGACCAGCATTCCGACCTGCTGGAGGTAGTAGGCCACGTTCGAGTGCATTGCAATCGAATCGAGTTCGTCGCCGCGCTCACCGAGGAGGGCCTTGGTGCCGACAACGTTGGCCACGTTGAGGAAGTTGGCCTCGGTCATGGAGCCGGGGACGCCAGCAAAGCTCTTGTTGAGCTGGTTGGGGCCGAGGACGCCGGTGCCAGCGATGGGGCCGAACAGGCCAAGCAGTTGGGCTGCCAGAGTGGCAGTCTTGAGCTTGTTGATGGCGGCGGTCAGCTGGTTGCGGACGTGGGCCAGGGGGTCGGCGCCCGAGCCGAGCTTGCTGAGGTCGTCAGCGGCGTAGGCAAAGCCACGGTGCAGGATCGTCATGATCTGCTCGTCGGCAGTCACGTTCGAGGGCACCAGGTAGCCGCCGCCGCCACCCCAGGTGGAGTTGCTCAGGATCTGGGATTCGGTCGGGGCGATGGGATCGAAGAAGGGCACGCGCACGCGGGTGCCGCCGGCACGGGCGTCCAGGGCAGCATTGCGCTGCACGATGCCGGATTGGATCCACTTGGATTGCTCGAAGATGCCTTCAGCGGTGTACTGAAGGAATTCGGGGCGAGATACAAGGTTGGAGAGGAATGTTCCTCCCGAGTAGTTGCCGTTAAATGCGGACATGGATTAGCTCCAGTGAGGGGGTTGGGGGTGCCCCACAGGGGCTAGGCGCCGGCTTCTGATTTCAGGAGGCGGGCCATATCGGGGTTGTCCACCAGCATCATCATTTGCTGGGTGATGTTCCAGGCTTCTTTGGACCAGGGGTTGGTTTGGCCTGGGACGGCGGTGGAACGGGCACTGCTCGTTACACCCATGCCGGAACGATTACTAGCAGCAAAGTGATGCTCGTAGCCGCTGCCGGGGTTTTTCAAGTTGGCGATGAAGTCGCCTATCGGAACTTCGACGCCGCCGGAAACAGCCACAGGCTGCCCTTCTTTGGCACGTAAGTTCTCCTGCACTAAACGATACAGCTGATCGGGGGCAACTGCACCAGCTTGGGCAAGTTGGGCGACGGCGGTGGCGCGGACTTGTTCTTTGGTGAAGCCGGTGCGAATTTCTTCGATGGTGGCATCACGCTGGGCGATTTGTTGCTTGAGGTCGGCGACTGTTTGTTGGGCTTCTTCCCAGAGGGTTCTGTATTCGCCGGTTTCAGCAAGTTTCTGGGTTTTGGCTTCTTGTTGGGCTTGCGCCAGTTGATCGAGTTGGGCTTGGAGGGTTTCGCGGGCTTCCTTGTCTTTGCGGCGCTCGCCGATTAGCTCGGCGTTTTTTGCGCGAAGGGCCTCGATTTGGGCGGAGAGGTCCTGCGAACCAGGGGCAGCCACAGGCTGGGGCGGAGTAGCTTCCACAGGAGTTACTTCCGGGGTCTGGTTATCGGGCACGGGGGATTTGTACTGGGACACACTAATACTACTTTATTAGAGCTGGATTCTCCTGGTTTTCGCCAACTTGGTCGGATTCGCCGAGTTCGTCGGGTTGTTGGCGTTCTTCGAGTTCTGCGGCGGCTTCCGCCGCGGCGATACGTTCCAGTTCGTCGGCGATTTTGACGTCTTCTGGGAGGATTTCGCCGTGCTGGAGGATTTTGAGGAGGGTTTCGTCGCTGATCTTGCCGGCTTGGTTGAGTTGGGCGAGGACAGAGACGTCTTGGCCGATGAGGCGGTAGTAGTCGAAGTCGCGGTCGATGGTGATGGTGGGGGGTTCCAGGCCGACGTATTGGGCGGCCAGTTTGAAGGCTTGGTTGAGGGAGGACTCCAGCTCTTGGCTGATGATGGCGAGGACGCTGTTGGACTGGGCTTGGTCGATGCGTTTGGCCTCGGCGGACTCGGCGACGAATTTCTGGCCGAAGAGTTTGGTGATGCCCAGGGTGGACATTTGGGCTTCGAGGGATTGGAGTTCGGCCATTTGGGCCTCGAAGCTGGTGGCGTCAGATTGGACGTAATAGGCTTTGTGGCCGGGCTCCATGCCGAGGGCGTAGTTGACGCCGAGGGTGGCCTCGCTGCTGTCCTGGTTCCAGCCCTCTAGGACGAGGGTGGGCATGGCGGCAATGTGGAGGGCGTGGATGAGGTCGCTTTGGCGTTGGTAGTGGGTGATGTTGAGGTTGGAGATGTCGAGCAGAGGGGGCTGGGAGATGAGGACGCCCCGACGGTTGCTGTAGATGGGGACGACGGGGATGGTGCTGAGGCTGAAGCCGTTGCTTTCCTCGAAGGTGACGGTTTCGTGGCCGAGGGTGTAGAGGTCGTAGCGGCCGGGGTAGATGACGCGCATTACTTCGACTTGCTCTTCGCCGAAGTCGTTGAGGGGGCGGTACTCGTAGTCGTGGATGCGGATTTGGGTGAGGCGGTTGGTTTCGTCTTTGCGCCAGCCCCAGATTTGGGGGGCGTCTACGTGGACGAAGTAGGGGCGGCGGCCCATGGCGCGTTCTTCGGCCAGGTTGCGGGCTCCAGTTGCTGCCGGGAAATCGACCAGGATGGCGCTGTGGCCGTAGGTGAGGCTGCTGACGAGGGCGCGGCGGGCGTATTCGTTGATGCTGGAGCCGATGCCATCGATGTCTTCGGCGACTTCGCTCCAGTAGGGGTCGCCTTCGATGTGGATGGGTTTGCGGAGGACGGCGCCGGCGGCGGTTTCGATGAGGCGGCTGGTGTAGGGGGAGAGGACGCTGCGGTCGATGCGGGCCTGCCAGGCGTCGTTGTCTTCGCGCGGTTCTTGGGGAAGGTAGAGATCGGCGAGATCGCGGATGTAGTTGGTGCCGTTGGTGACGGCGGCCATTACTTTCCAGTCCGGCATCATGCCGATGACTTCGAGCGAGCGGACGAAGGGGGATTCGCTGACGATTGCGCCAGTTGGGGGGACATTGGCGCTGTAGACCACGGGAAAACTCCTATTTTGTTTCTATTTTGGCAGAGAACTGCGGGTTACCACTTCTCTCGGTTTGCCCAGTAGGCGGCGCTCATTTTGCCTTTGGCGATATTTTTAGCGTGGCGAGCTTTGAAGGAGGCGCGGCGGGCCTTGTCCGAGGCGGATTCGCCGGTTTTGGCGGGGGAGCCGGAGACGCCTTGCTGGCCGAAACGGATGAGTTTTATGCTGCCGTTCTCCTTTGCGAGGACTACGTGCGATTTTTTGGGGTGGGAGGGGGTGCGTTTGGGCTTGTTGTAGCCCGAGAATTTCTCGCCTCGGTATTCAATCATCGTCCGAGTCCTCTTCGATGTCGTCGTCGATGTCTACGAGGACTTCGACGCCACTGAAGATCGTGCCCATGAAGCCGGCAAAGAGAGGGGATTCGGTAGGGGTTTTGAAGTCGAAGGTGACTTCGGTGCGGCCGGTTTCGGCGTCTACTTCGATGTAGGTGGGGCGGCCCGTGAAGGTGTGGATGGCCATCAGCCTTCGTAAGCTACGGCGATGTGGGGTGCGACGGTGGGAGTGCCCGAGCTGATCGAGGCGATGCGCATACGGATTTTTGCGGCGGGTTTGTCGCTGATGAAGTAGACGTATTCGCCGTTCGAGTTGATGGTTTTGCTGGTGTCGATGGTGAACCAGCTGGTGCCGTCGAAGCTGCACTCCAGAGCGAGGGTGAAGTTGGCGTCGCCGGTTACGGTGGCGGCGAAGGTGTAGCTGTCGCTGTGGGCGTCTACTTCCATCCAGTCGTTTACGGCGGTTAGGGGGCCGCCTGTGTGCTCGACGAGATGGGCGTAGTGTTCTAGGCCAGTGTTAGCTATGCGTCCCATGCCTATTTGCCTTTTTTGGGGGGTTTTTTGGCGGTTTTGGCCGAGGCTTTGAAGGCGGCGGCGGTGGGGGCGCCCTTGGTGCCAGGTTTGCGCATGGATTCGTTGCTGCCGGCGGCTATGCGCTTGCGTTTGGCGGCGATATTGCTGTAGAGGCCGGGTTTGGCCATTACTTTTTCCTCTTGGGGCGGGATTTGCCGGCTTCGCTGAGGGCGATGGCGATTGCTTGGGGGCGGCTGGTTACTTTTTTGCCCGAGCTGGATTTGAGGGTGCCGGCTTTGTATTCGGACATGACCTTTTCGGTCTTTTTGGCCGCTTTGGTGGGTTTTTGGGCCATGAAAATGCCGCCATTACCACACACGATAGTCGGTTGTGCGCATGGTTTCGGGTTTGGCGAGGTTGAATACTTGGAGGCACAGGTAGCCGAGGGCGTCGAATGCGTGATCCACGCCCAGATTTTTGTTGGGGAGGCCGGTGCCGGGGGCGTAGGTGAGGGTTCGAAGGGATTTTATTAATTCTTTACATCTCGGGTGGATGAAGAGACGGCGGGTGCCGGAGGCGTCGAGGAGGGCGGTGTTGACGCAGGTGATTTTGTCGCGGATTTTCCAGGGGGAGCGGGGGCTGGAGACGGTGAAGCCGGACTTTTTGAGGATGGTGTGGTCGGTGGCTCCAACGCCGGAGGTTTTGCGGGAGCCGCCGGTGGGGTCGGGGCAGGCGATGATGCGGCGCTCCACGCCGAAGCGGCGTTGGACTTCTTCGCAGAGATCCCAGGTGGTGGCGCCGCCGGTCATGATGATTTCGTCGAATACCCAGAGGTCGGTGCCCTTTTTGACGGCGCAGACGGCGGACATGGGGTCGATGTTGAAGTCCACGCCCAGCAGGAGGGGGACGATGGGGAGGTCTTGGACGATGGGGTCGATGTTCGAGTCGGAGAAGGAGATGGCGACGAGGCCGGAGAGGTTCTCGAAGCTGGCCTCGAATTCTTGGCGGAAGGTGCGAACGTCGAGTTGGCCTCGGGCGGCCTCGATTTCTTCGGGCGGGACGTTGTCGCCTTGGATGGTGGTGAATTGCCAGCGGGCCCAGTTGGGGTCGGTTTCTTCGCCGCAATAGCACCAGAGGTCGTAGAACCAGCTGGCGGTGCCGTCGGGGGTGGAGATGAAGAGGGCCCAGCCTTGTTTGTCGGCGAGGGCCGGGCGGATGACCTCGAACCAGACGTCCGACGACATGAAGGCGGCTTCGTCGAGGACTACGCCGGCGAGGCTTCGGCCGCGCAGGGCCATGGCGTTCTCGACGCCCTTGAGTTCGATGGTGGAGCCGTTGACGAGTTCGAGTTTGAGGTCGGTTTCGTTTTTGGACTTGATCCAGGCGCGGGGGACCAGCTTTTTGAGGGCCTTCCAGGCGATATCCTTCGCCATCCGGTAGGTCGGGGCGCAGTAGAAGAACGTTTCGCCGGGGCGTTCTATAGCTCCACGCAGAAGTTCGATGCAAGAGAGGTAGCTTTTGCCGAAGCGGCGGCCGGCAACGAGGACTCTGAAGCGTTTGCGGCTTGAAAACACCTCACCCTGGGCCCAGCGGAGCTGCAGTGAGGGGGCGGTGGTCATTTTTTAGGGGGGTACCAGCTTACAGTATCACAGGAATCGAACCCCTACCCCCGTGGGTGTGTAACAGTAGAGAAAAACGGGATTTTGTCAGTAGGTTCCCTAGGCCCCGCACACGCGCTAAATATACCGAACTGCGCCCCCTTAAGTGTTAAGGTAAGCGCAGTATGTTTGTGCTACAAACTCAGTCGAATCCGTAGCCTGTCGATATGATTTTAAAGTTGCAAAGATCGGATCGCTTGATTCTAAGTTTGTCGAGTAGATCCTGCGCTTCCCCTACAGTCTCGCAAGTCCAACTCTCTCCGATAATTGTAGAGAATTGGTCAGCTTCTCTGCTGTCTTTAAAGTCAGCGGTTACGCGGTGCAAAGTGAGGCGGGCCACGGGTGAGCTCCGTTGTTTACCTGTCTATCCTACCAGACAACAGACCGGCAAGGGCCAACCGGTAGGGGGGAGGCGGCCGTATTGTTACACTTCTTAAGGTGGTTCAGAGTAGGCGGACTAAGTCACCGGACTAAGTCCAGGAGAACCTAGCTAGGGCTGGGCCGGTCTCAGGGTTGGGATGGGTGAGACCGGGGGAAGCGAGGGGGACGGATTGCGGAATCGCCCATCCCTCTGTATTGTGGGAGGCAAGCGACCATCAGGCCCGATCCGTGGCCAGTCGCGCCCTCGTATGATCCGCTCTATCCCCACGCTGCACGGCACCGCGCTAGCGGTGTCCGCTCTGTTGATCGCAACGGCCGCGCTCGCATTCGACGCGGGCCGCACCGCGTGCCCATCCCATCCCGCACAATCCGCCCCGATCGCCCGAGGTGCGGTATGACCCTTACGATTTCCGATCTACTGGCCTACGCCTCGCACCAGGCGCGCATAGAAGCGGCCGACTATTTCGACCCCCGCTATCCCCGTGCTGACGAGGTGCGCGCATGGCGGAACGACCGGGGGCACCGCGACCGCGACCGGCGCCGCGTGTTTCGCACGTTCCCCGGCCGCATCCACTCCAACGCGCCGTTGATCCCCGGAACTTACGGGGGTGCACGCCGCCTTGAAATCTCAGCCGATGCGATCGACTACACCGCGTGCCAATACGCGGCCCGCGAAATCTGGCCTGCGGTGTTCGACTATTTCGAGCGCACCGGTGAGGTGTGACCCGTGAAAACTCACTTCAACAACCGCGCCGTCCCTCCCGTCACGGCCGAACAGCTCCGCTCCGTTGGCGTCGATCCCTCCAACCTCTGGTGGTCGCCCACCTTCCACAGCTGGATGTTCTGCGGCCCCCTCGCCGCCCAATATCCCTACGCCACCACCGGCGCCACCCTCGCCCGCCTCGGCCTCACCCCCCACCCCGACGCCTAACCGTGAAAACCTCAACAGCACAGAACCACAAAAACCGACTTGCCAACAGGATGCGCAGCATCTACGCGTGCGCCGTCTACGATCGCCCACCCCATCGAGACTTAATTGCCCGGGTATCAGCTGAGGTGTGGAACGACCCTGGTCTCAGCCGCTGTCCCGGGTGGGTTAGCACCGCACTTCTAGAGGTGCGCGCAACGTTGGCAGAAGACATCTACCGGCACCTGGTCTGGGCTTTTATCGGCTCCGATGGCGTCCCGCGGCAGCTCGACAACCTAACCGAAACCGACCGGCAGGCGGTTTTCGCGGGCACAATCCAGGGCGGCCACTACTGGCTCAAAACAGAGCGCACCGTTGAGATCCTGCCTGACGGCCGCATCCGCGAAACCCTAACGAAAACCCCCACGATCTCCCGGTACTGATCCATGCACACCGAAACCCTCCCATCCCACGATGCGATCCGTTGGCGTCTAGACGGCACCGGTTGGCGCATTATCGGCCAACATTATGCGGCCCACCCTGTAGGCCTTCCCTGTCGTGACGGCCTGGGAAACTACGTGCAAACAGAGCGCGTATGGTTGGCACCGGAACCGCTAGGTCGCGAGGCCGTCGGCACCGCTGACGCCGCGTATGTGGACGTTACCCGGTCGATCCACGATGTCCCCACGATCGACATAGGCACCGCGTGCCGTGAAATCCTGCGGCGTGCCGCAACGGTTGAAGAATTCCCCACGCGTGCGGCCTATGTCGCCGCGATGCTTCCGTATGCCCGAGGCACTGACCCGGACACCATCGGCAACCGTTGGACCGAATGCTTGGATTGTGCCAACCGTGCCGAACGCCTAGGTCTGCTGGCGGCGTTGGCGCGATGACCCGATCAACCGACAGGGAACGCGCCAGGCGCGAGGCTGAGGCCCTGGAGCTGCTCAGCACCGGCGCCGGCTCGGCCTATGCGGCCCAGGTCCTCTCCGATCGACACAATGTGAGCCTGCGGCAGGCTCGGCGTTATGTTGCCGCTGCATCCTTCCTTTTATGCGACCCCGCAACCCCAGCTGAGCTAGACCGTCAAGCCATGCTGAGCCTGCACCGTTTGGACCTGATTGCCGGCCGTGCCATGGCTGCCGATGATCACACCCTCGCAATCCAAGCCACAAAAGCCCACAGCGCCGCCCTAGCCCAGTTTCGCAAGGCGATCACAGCCCCAGTCGTTAGGTTTCGCTTGGCCTCCCAGGCTGACGCGATCGACCCGCCCTTCTGACCGGCCGGTCCCGATTTTATGTCCTAGTTATGTCCCCCATCATCGCCCCAGTCCCCCCAGGCTGGGGCTTCCTGGTGTCTGCCCACCCCTTGACAATGGTTCCCATTCTCTATTCGCAAACGCCTCAGTCCTCCCACCTTGGGAGATTTAGTACGCCTGCACTACAAAAGTGTCAGAAACTCACAGCTGCTCCACGCCCGAATGGGGTTCATCCACCCCATGAATGGGTTTTCGGCGAGGGCTCCAGCCGGAGGCTTGTCAACCCGGCGTGAATGGCTTATTGTAGTAGACAAGAGGAAAAGCCACACCGTTAGGCCCCTCGCCCCAGTCCCATGAATGACTCCACTTCCGTCTCTGCTCGCGGGAGCGCCAGCGACCGCATCCGCAGCCTCATTGAATCGGCCGGCAGCCACTTCGTGTCAGTCCACTTCGTCAAGGCCGACGGTAGCCTGCGCCAGCTCACATTCAACCCCAAGCACATCGGCGAGATCAAGGGCACCGGCCACGCCCTGAAAGATCCAGCCGCCATCGAAAACATTGTCCGCTGTATGGACATCGCCAAGGGCTGGCGGTCGTTCGACTGCCGCCGCGTAGTCAAAATGACAGTGAATGGCAAAACAGTCGAGTTCGACCTGATCCAGTGACATAAGCGGCCAGAACGTACTTTTATCGGTACGCTCAGCAACGAGAACGAGCTAGCAGCCGGAGGTTCCAGCCATCGGCTGCTTTTCTTTGCGGCAGCGTCAGCTGCCGCGCTTGTCCTCAATCGTGATGTTGAGGTTGGGGGCTGCGTTGGCCGCTTCCTCGACGCTGCCTTCGCCCATGGCACGCCCCAGGCTATCGAGTAGCTGTGCGACCACTTGGAAGTTGCCACGCTTGAGTGCTTTTTTGACGGTGTGCATCCGCATGTTGTTGACTTGATTGAGGAACTCGGCTCGCTCTCCAGCGAAATCGAGTGTCATCAACTTTTTGGCGTCATGAATGTAATTGCACGCCTGGCGGTAGCTGACACCGTAGCGGGTGGCGAGCTGGCAGGCATTTTCGCGGGATGATCCACCCTGCAGGAGCAGCATGTAGGCGGCGTTGACGCGCTCCTCCATCTGGGCATTGTTGATGGGGCGGCCCTTGGAGTAGCGGTTTTCTGCCCGACTGAATGGCGAAACGTAGCCGGTCGGTTTCTCCGGCTTCACGCCACCGTCAATCGGCTCGATCACCTCGTCGGCTGCGCCAACGTCATTGGTGTTGTCTTCAGTCACTGTACGTACAGTCACAAACTGTTATGCGCAGTGTAGGGCTGTTCCACGCCTGAATGAGTTTTTACGGGGTTGCCGGTGCGAGTTGCTGAGCGTCAGCGAAGTAACGAGCCACGCGCGCGAGGTACGAGCGCTCCGCGTGTTCCAGCTCTTCTTTGCCTACGAAGTACACGTCGGGTTTGCCGGTGCGGCGGGCTAGCACCACTGCTCCACCCGCCGGCTTAAGGGACGTTAAGTTTTGTAACCCGAGGGAGTAGGCGCCGAGCTGGTGGACATATTGGTGGTCCGAGTTCATGTATGGCAGCTTGTTGCTGTTGCTGGTTTTCCAGTCACAGATCATGAGGCCGGAGTGGCCCTTCAGGGATACCAGTGCATCGCAGGTGCCAGCGAAGCCGGCGGGGTGGTGGATGCTGAATTCGCTGGCGAAAATTTCGGTGACATTGGATTTGATCCAGCCGGAAAGGCCCCGTGCATAGCCTGAGGCGCTCCAGCCCACTTCAGGCATATTCGGGTGGACCTTGCCCAGTGCCCATTGCGTGATTGGCGAGGGAATCCGAGCCAGCCCCAGCTCATCCCATTTGAGGGAGTTGCGCTTGTTGGCGGTGGAGCGTGCCAGCCGCTGGGCTGTCTTGAGGAGGTATTCGGCTTGGTTGTGGGCTAGGTTGCCCCGTTTTGCGGCGACGTCGCGCTCTTGGTCGGCTGCTCCAGCGCCGTAAAACTTATCGGTGCGGGCTGCCCACTGCTCCAGCCCTGTGCGGTCACTGGTTTGCCCTAGGATATGTGTAACACTAGAGTATATGTTGCCTTTTGTGTCGCGGTAGACCCTGAATGGGCCGGAGTTGTCTTGTACCAGCTTCCATTTACGGAGGTTTGCCAGTGTGTCTTGCGTATTGGAGGCCACTGGCGTACTCTTTCCCACTCTCAATATACCATAAAAAGAAGGCCCCGTACACCGACGGGGCGATAACAGTTGAGTTATCAGGCAGGTTTAAAGGGATTGTTGCCGGTGAAGAGGCGGGTGATGTCGAAGCCGGCGGCTTTGGCTTCGATCCAGGCAGCATCGATGTGCTCTTGGCTGCCCTTTTTACGCGGTACAGGGCGCAGGGTGTACTCGGTTAAGAGACCGGAGCCTTTCTTGCTGAGGTTGAAGTCCCAAGCAAGCAAGTCGTCATAGTCGTCCATTTGGCTGATTTGATCCAGCTCTCTGATGATGGACTTTTGGGTTAGCGAGAGGACTTGGACGGAGCCGGCGTCGAAGTTGTAGACGGGGGTGGCGACAAAAAACTTAATGTCTACGGTGCCGGGGCCGCCGCGTCCTTCGCGGGGCTCGAAGTCGCCTAGTTCAGCGGTGATGTCCTCGGGGGTGGGCTCGAAGTCGAAGCGGAAGGGCTTGGACTGGCCTTCGGGGCTGGAGGCCCAGACTTCGTAGCCTTCAAGGGGCTGGGCTGCCAGCAGTGCGAAGCGGACGGAGCCGCCGTCGGCCAGCTTCGAAACTTGGAGGTAGCCGCCGCCGCTGGAGCCGGCGTTGACTGAGGCGGAGGCTTTTTTGGAAAGGAATCCCATTGTGTTTTAGGGTTGTTTGGGCGTCGCCTGGTTGGCAACAGTTACACAGTAGCACGGGGCCGGCGGGGCGTCTACCATAGAAAAACACCCCAGGGCTAAGGGCCCCGGGGTGCGATGTGTTCTTTCTTGTAGGAGTCTACCACTGTGTCTATTGAGTCGCAAGACCTGCTGAATTTTGTTGCGCAGCTGCCCGAGGGGCTTGCGTATGCCCCGATCTACGTGAAGGGCTCGAAGCTCCAGTCCGGGAAGGTGAGTAAGGGCAAGACGCCGCTGGAGAAGTCGCACCATGCGGTGTTGACGCCGGCTGATGTGGCGCTCCAGATCCAACGCCGGCCGGCCATTTTCCGGGCTGTGGGTGTGTTTACTGGGGCCCGCAGTAAGGGGTTGGTAATCCTCGACGTGGATCGCAATCTGGCCAAGTTGGCCAAGAAGTGGGGCACCAGCCTGGAGGGGGCCCCGAAGGTGACTAGCACCAAGGCCAATGCGGCGAAGTACCTGTACCGCGTCCCAGAGGCCCTGTGGGGCGAGGTGAGCGGTTTTGGGTTGTCCGATACCGGGGCCGGCTACGAGGTGCTCTGGGGGCGCCAGGGGCTGCTGTACGGGGCCTATCCGGGCTCCAGCGATGGGAAGGGCCCGGAGGGGCTGTACGGCTTTGAGGGGGATCTGGAGGCCATTCCAGAGGCTCCGGCGTGGTTGATTGCGGAGATGAAGGACCATGCCGGTAAGGGGCCGGCTGATGGGGGGTTCATTAAGAACCGCAAGGCGCTGGACTTCTCGGATCGAGCGCCGGAGGAGGTGGCTGAGATTGTGCAGTCGGCGTTGAGGGTGATACCCGGGCAAGGCGGGGGGAGCCGGGACCACTGGATCAAGGTGGGTATGGCGATCCACTCGGAGTTGCCGGATGACCTGGGGCTGACCTTGTGGTCGGCGTGGTCGGCGGAGGATCCGGAGTTTGCTGATGACTGGGTGGATGGGAACCCCTGTGAGGATGCGTGGAAGAGCTTTAAGAAGGGCTCGGTGAGTCTGGGGACGCTGTTCTGGCTGGCGGATCAGCAGCTGCCGGGCCGGTTGTGGCTGTCCGAGGATCTGCGAAAGGTTGTTAACGAAGCTGAAACGGTTGCGCAGCGTTTTGAGCTTGTTTACTTGGACGGCAAAGAGTTGCTCCAGCAGGGCAACAAACTTGAAGAGGAGATTGAAAATCCGGCATTGTTAGATCAAGCTAAGCATGTCTTGGCATTAAAAGCTGGAAGACGTGAGGGGGCTATTGCGATTGATCGGCTCCTAGATTCTGATATGGCGTACCAGCGCACCAAAGGTGCGGGCCCCGTTGCCATACTCGATTTGGAGTCCACGCCTTTTGAGTACCTGATTCCTGGTTTGCTGCCTAAACCGTGGACTTTGCTTATCCACGCGGATGGTGGTACAGGGAAAACAGCGATGTGCCAGACAATCGCTAAACATCTTAGTGGTGGTCTGCCTTTTGATGTTTACGGCGGTCTTGTTGATGTACCTAAGTCGAAAGTGTTGTGGCTTAACGGGGATCAAAACGAACGTATTGTTAGGCGCCAGTTCATGCAGTTGGGTGTTGAAAACGGTGTGGATGTTATTCCAGAATGGGATATGAGTTGGTACAGGCGTTTTCGTAAATTGCAGAATAAATTTAAGTATGACCTGATTGTTATTGATAGTTTGGATGGGTGTAACGATTCCAATCCTTACGAGGAGAACCGCCGGGAGTATGCCTTGCCTATAAAAAGGCTCGCTAGGCGTAATGGGCAGGATTTTCCAGCTTGTGCAATCGTCATCATTCACCACAACACTAAGAGTGGGCAGTTCAGGGGTACGAGTGCAATCCGTGCTGCTGTTGATGAGACCTGGAACATGCGGAAATTGACCCAGCAAGAGATTGCCGAGCGGGGTCTTTACCTTAATAGCCGCTGTGTAACAGTGGAGAAGTCGCGTGACGACCGGGAGGGCAAGCAGATGGTGTTTCGCCTGATGAAGGATTTCACGTACCAGATCCGGCACCTCCCAGAGCCCCGTGGAGCCGCTGTAACGGCGTCCCAGCAGGTGCTGGCTGTCCTGGACCTACTGCGGGCGGAACGGCGGCCCTGGACGCTTGCAGAGCTTGTAAAGCACGAGGAAGTTGGTGGGGAGCACACGGAGCGCATGAACCGCAGTGTGCTGGAGAAGCTGGAGCAGCAGAAGCTGATCGAGCGGTGTGCTCCACCCCTTACAGATGGCGCTAGAGGGAGGGGGCGCCAGCCTGTGTACTACCAGGCTGTTGGTACGGGTATTCCAGGTTTTACCTCTCGCGCACGGGGGGAGTCGAGAAAATCACCGGAACAAATCGAAAAGCCTGTGCTGGAGCGGGATTTGAATTGTTCCGGGGGTCCGGAGAAAATCCCATCCGGAGAAATTAAAACCGGTAGTACAGCCCCCGGCGCTGGAGCAACGGGCATTTGTTCCGCGTCCGATTTGTTACAAGGGGCCGGAGAAAATCAAACCCCTTCCGCCGCAGGGGATTTGGATTTATTCCCGCCAGCTCGTGTGAATAGGGTTTCGGGCGCGGAGACGCTGGAGCGCATCGCGCAGGCGCGGCAGGAAGCTGCCGACTTCTGGGCTTAAACGGCCCTTCGTTTAAGTGTGCTAGGGTTACACAGCACAGAAAAAGGGGCCACTCGGGCCCCTTCCTCCTGTGTTCCTTCCACAGAGCACCTACTTATTATGCCGTATACCGCTGAGTTCATTGCGTCTATAGACGAAACAATCGGCGCACTTCCGTCAGAGTATTACGAACCAGATTATGTAACTGATCCAAAAAATTTACCGCCTAATATACTTTCTGTACTACAAAAAGAAGAAGATTATGATATAGCTGTACGCAATCAACAAGGTGTAATGTTTGATTTACTAAAACAACTTTACGGTTTTAGGTTCAATAATACTACATCAGTAGAAAAAAATGAAGAGACGGGGGAAGCAGAAATTGTAATACACAAAGGCAAAACATACGCCCCATGCCCTCAATACTATCAGTATTTTGCGTACACAGCCTATGCTTTACTAAACGGGGATATAAGTATTTTAAATTGGAGAGCTGTATTTAACAGAGGTTTACACGGAATAGATGTTGTAGAAGCTATGAACAAATTTGGTATTTATGGTTTTACTGAAAACGTAGAAGAGGGTAAACGAATAAGCAGGGCACGTTTTGCGGCTTTATACGCTCGTATTTACAACGCTGACCCGCGTTTTCAGGGTGTGCGGGCAAAAAGTCCCCAAATTTTATACACAGAAAAACGCTTATCTCCGCTGTCGTACTGCCCCGTTTGCACTGTTATCCAGAAAGCGTGGGATGTAAATAAAACAGAATACTACCCAAGTAATCCTGAGTACGCAAAACTGTTTAGTCAAGTACGCAGGCAGCATCAACACCGCAAAATAGAAAAAAACTCCAGTGAAGACCAAACAAAGTATTTGCACAAAGGCACACTGCTTAGTGATATAGACTTTTGCAGTACGACGTAGGCTCTGTACCGTGCGTACTCTGTGTACGGGCTTAATCCTCGTCCTGGCCTGGTTGTTTCGGAGAGATCCCGTGCCTGCAACTAAGTCCAAGCCGAGACCGCCGAGACGCCCCACGCTGGCTGTGGTGATTGGGCCGGTGCCCGATGAGGTGTACGCCATCGTGCGGCTGAGCTGGTTCCGGCAGGGCCGGCCAATCGAGGTGGAGGAGTTCCAGATCTACGAGTGCGACGAGGCCCTGCTGCTCTTCCAGGGGTCGGTGGGGCAGGCTCTGCGCATGGGGGCCGACGTCTCTGTGATCACGACGTACTCAGCCGAGAGCCTGGGGATCCCCCTAGCTTGACAGGGGCCTGCCGTACTGTGTTACACTACTGGCAGGTCTACCACCTACCAACCTTGCACAATGACAACCCTCTTGCTTTTTGTGGCCGGCTGGGCACTTGCAGCAGCCGGCGCCGTAATCATTAACTACTTCCTACACGCAAACGACCCCGAAGATGACGATGCTTGACGAGCTAAAACCGATTGAAATTGCTAGGAACTCCGTCCCGACAAACTGCTCATTTTGTGGTGCTAGGGAGGTGCGTACTTTAGAAACAAGGTCCAACAGAAATGCAATCCGGCGGCGCAAACACTGCCTGCATTGCGGTAAACGTGAGACTACGTATGAGATCCCGCAGCTGCGCTATGAGCAGCTCCAGGCTATAGACAAAATCCGCGCCATCCTATTAGGCGGTAGTCCACTTGCAGGCGCACAGTCGGACCTTAGTTGCTCCACTTGCACTCACTGGGACCACAACAAGTGCGGCATGGGCTTCCCCGAAGCCGGCGACACATTTGCAAACGAGTGTGCCTGTTACCAAAATGACTGACCGCTCTGTGTCTACAGCAGGGGCGCGATTAGCGCCTCAAGATAGACTAATTGCACTGGAACTAGGCAATGGCAACCTCTCCCAAGGCATTCGATTCGCACTGAGGCTTGCCGCCAAGCAGCAGGCCAAGACCGCAAAGCTAAGCACAATCCTCAAGTCCGCTGCCGTCATGGCAGCCCGCATGGAGCAGCAAATGTAACGTTTTACAACAGCCCCCCTAGCTTTGCCCTTGGGGATGTGTAACACTAGAGGTGCGGGAGGAAAACCCCGCACCTTTTTCTTTCTCTACTATGGCTACCCACACCCAAATTCCACTCGAAAATCTCAGTGTTTGGTACTTTGCCGTGCGCTGGTCACGTACCAATCTTGAGGCAACGATTGAAAGGGCAGAAGCCCTCGGGCTGTCCTCTAAGTACGACCGTATGCAGCAGGAGCGGCTTCAAGAGCTGGAGCTGTATTTGCAAACGACTTGGGATACCTGCATGGATGATATGGCAATCGGCGGCATGGTCAAGCTGGAGGCGACCAATGAATCCTGATGTACTGGAAATTTATGACGTTTCGTTTTCTCCGCAGGGCTGGTGTACTGTAGTAGCTATTGTTGAGGACTCTGTTATTGTCATCCCGCAGACGGAATACGATCCGGCTGAGTGGGGGCCGGCTATGTGCAGGGGCTCCTTCTGCCTCAATGAAGATGACGTAATGCCTGCGACCGATGCCGGAATGCGACGACTACTCAGCGAACGGATCGACAACTGGGAAGTGGTGGATTGCTCGGATTGGGCAGACGACGGCTAGAAGCCTCCGCAACGAGGATTCTTACGACGACTGGTCCTACGGCACTGAGCCCATACCATGCGATACGAGCTGGGTCAAGCCTAAAAACTTGAAACAGCTCTTCATCGGGCTAGTAGATGTTTTTGTGAATAGCGAGAGCATCAACCACGAGGTACTGGCTCAGCTGGCGATGCAGACAATACTTCGTTTACCTGAAGAAACTCTGTTAAATCTCCGCAGACAGTACCCGCCGCAGGCCGATTAGGTAGTACACTAGCAACGTTTCACCCAACACTATGCTCACAATTCTCTCGGACACAGAAGTTTCCGCCATTGCGGATTTCGTCAAGTCCATCACTGATCAGCTTGGTGCGATCCAAGGCGTGCTGGATGCGTCTCAGACAGTCGCATTTGAGACACCGACTGCGACGGTGGCTGCACCGCCGGCACCTAAACCGCCCCGGAAGTACCAGTCTCAAGGTGGGACTCGTAAGACTCGTAAGACTCGCCGCAAGCAGCGAGAAGCCCTGAACACGGTGCAAGTGCTCCAGATCAAGAAACGGCTTGCCGGCGGTGAAGGGGCAACTGCTATCAGCCGGGATTACAAAGTGCATCTGACCACGATCAATGCAATCAAGCAAGGCAGGACGTGGAAGCACGTGACGCTCCAGCAGCCAGAGAGCTGCGTTATTGCTTAGTTTGTTGGTTTGATAGCCCTCTGTTAAAGGGGGCTTTTTATGTACTTTGTGGAGTGTGAATTATGGATCAGGATTTGGTTAATCATCCGCCGCATTACACGAGTGGGCGGGTGGAGACGATTGATTTTATTGAGGATTGCGTGCAGCAGGCGCCCGATGCTGTTGTAGGCGGGCTCCAGTGGCAAGTCCTTAAGTATATGAGTCGGTTGTGGCTTAAGCACGACCCGGCTTTGGATGCGGGTAAGGCTCGCTTTTATCTAGACAGACTTATTACTACACTTCAAAAACCGGAGTATAACATTGAGTGACAACTACAAGTTTGAAATGATTCGGGCAGATGATTCTGCGCAGATCACTACGTGCCACAGCGTGAAGTTCAAGGGGTATGTGGCAAGAGAGGTAGTGCTCGCATTTACGGATTTTTTACACGCTTGCGGGTTCCACCCGAAAACTGTTTTGGACGCATACGAGACGGTTGTAGATGAAATGCGCGAAGTGTGATTCGTGGGACGTGGAGCTTATAGGGAGTCGCTTACTTGCTGGTGAGCGACGTTGGCGCCGGTACGAGTGCAGGCAGTGCTCGGACAGGTGGACCGTACGTGGGCCTAAGAAGTTGCCGAAGGATCCGGATCGGCCGCCCAAGTCGGTCCCGTCCGCCAGGCGACTTACCACTGCAGCGGCGACGGAAATTATTCTGTCGGACAAGAGCACGCTGGCTTTGGCGGATGAGCATGGTGTGTCGGCCCAGGCGATCTGGCAGATTCGGCACGGGAAAAGTTATGCCGATGTATATACACGCCTGAAAAAGCAAGGGTATTCGATTGCGGGGTTCGGGGCGAAGCTGTGCCGGGACTGCCGGTACTGGCGGGAGGACGGGTGCGACTTTCGGTTTCCGGATGCGGGGGCGGATTTTGCTACGGATTGTTACCTGTACGCTCGCGCTAAGGAGACTAGGCTGCTACAGTAGCCGGGTACGCCCTACCAGAGGCTCCACACCATGACCAACGATTTTGCGACAGTATCTCGGCTTGTTGCTGAGTTTCAAAACAAGTTAAAGGTAATAGTTGCGCGGGATGGCAGCCGCCACATGATGGACGCCCACATCGACTTTCACACCATGGCGGCGATAGAGGATGAGCTGTTACCAGCACTGGAGCTGGTGATGACTTGCATTGAGTACGAGCCCTGTGATGAGGAGATGGGGGGTGAGCCGCCTGTCACCATGGCCGAGATGCACTCGGCTGCTCATGCTCAGCACCTTGCCTTTCACAACTGAGCAGAAATGAAATATCTACAAGGGATCGAGCATTTGCACACCCTGGCCAATGCCACCACGGTGGCGTTTGACTGTGAGACGACCGGGCTGCAGCCGGTTTGCGGGGGGTTGCGTTTATTGCAGTTGGCGGCACTGGATCGGATGCCGGTGGTCATTGACTGCTGGGATCTGGAGGATCACCAGTGGCAGTATGTACAGGAGTTCTTTTCGATCAAGCGGTATTGGCTGGCCCACAATGCTGTGTTCGACTTGGGCTGGTTGCAGGAGCACGAGGTGTATCCTGCAGGAGACGTGCTATGCACGATGCTGGCCAGCCGCATACTGACCAATGGGCGGCCGAATGTTAAGCACGGGTTGCAACACGTTGTAAAACGTTACCTCAAGCTGGATATATCGAAGGAGGGGCAGCGGAGTGACTGGAGTGGTGACCTGACTATTAGTCAGCTGGATTACGCTGCGTACGATGTGGAGTTGTTGACCCAGTTGGATGGGCCGCTTAACGAGCGGATGTCCGAGGGGTTGCTGCACAAGGCGTGGTTTTTGGAGTGTGCGGCGTTGCCGGCGATGGCGCAGTTGTGGCGGACCGGGATGCCGTTTCGGCGGGATGCACTGGAGGCGTTGCACCACGATTTGAGTGGAGATCATGCACGGATGGGGGCCACGTTTATTGCCACGCTCGACGAGGCGTTGCCGGCTGGCAGGAAGTTGCCTCGGGATCCGGATGGGGCATTCAATCTGCGGGCCAAGGCAGAGGGAAGTGTTAGGGCGGGGACTAAGAAGCAGGCCGGCTTCAATTTGAATAGCCCCAAGCAGTTACTTGAGGTGTTTACGTTGTTGCTGGGGACTAAGCCGGTGGACAATAACGGGAAGCCAAGTGCCAGTCGGGCGGCGTTGCGTGAGTATGCGGGGGATCATCGGGTTGTGGCCGATTATCTGGCCTGGAAACGGGTGGAGAAGCGGCGGCAGATGGTGGAGGCGCTACTAAAGCATTTGGGGGACAACGGATTTATTAAGGCTAGTTACATGCAGTTGGGGGCTGATACGGGGCGGATGTCGTGTATTGGGCCGAATCTGCAGCAGATACCGAGGGATTCTAGATTTAGGGCGTGCGTGCAGGCGCCGGACGGGTGGCAGTTAGTGGTGGCGGACTACGCGCAGATGGAGCTACGGCTGGCAGCTGCGGAAGCCGAGGATCCGCTGATGATCCGTGCGTTCCAGGAAGGCTTGGACTTGCACACTGTTACAGCAATGCAAATTTATGGAGTACCAGAAGATGAGGTTACTAAAGAGATGCGCCAGATCAGTAAGTCTGCGAACTTCGGTTTGCTGTATGGATCGGGAGCCCGAGGATTACGCAACTATGCAGCAGGAATGGGGGTACAAATGGATATTGATGAGGCTAGTGAGATCCGCACCAAATTCCACGCCGCGTATAGAGGGATCAGCCGGTGGCAACGCGAAAATGCTGCACAAGCTAATCGCGGTCGCACTGATGCCTCTATCCGGATTCGTAACTCCGGGTTGCGGCGGTTTCTACCGGGCGACCACAACTCGCTTACGGTCCGGAGCAACACACCGATCCAGGGGGCCGGAGCTGCGGTGTTGAAGCGCACGCTGGGTAAACTGTGGCCGCTGCTTAAGGCTGATGGCGAAGAAGTGGTGCGCCTCGCAGGTGTTATTCATGACGAAGTGGTTCTTTTGGTGCGCGATGAGCACGCGGATACCTGGTGCGCTCAGCTCGCTGCTGTCATGCAAGATGCCGAAGCTGAGTGGCTGGGGCCTGTTCCAGCGTTAGCTGAGGCGAAGGCCGCTAAATCGTGGGTGGATGCCAAATGAATACCAAGGCTCCAGTCAGCTACGTGGCTCTGTTGCGGACGCCCGGCGGCTTGTTACAGAAGGCTACGATTTGTGCAGATACGTTTACGCAGGCGCACTTCACTATCAGGGAGCTGTGGCCTGGGTTGCGGGTGGTCAGAATCACAAAGGAGGAGCACTGGTAGCAGAGTGAGTCGCATGAGTCGCACCGGCAGGGACATTGTGTTGGAGCGACTCCATGCGGCTATGCGCAGGGCTACTACTGCGGATTTGCAGCGGGCGGCTATGTTTCTTGAGTGGGCCTGGGGCGTCAGAAATGGGTGCTCCAGGCAGAGGAAGGGGGCGCGGACAGCGCAGGCGAATGCGTGGAAGAAGGGAGTGGACCAGGATGTTCGGTGGTAGGTGTGCTACTGTGTAGCAAAAGAAAGTCTCGTTACGATGCCGCTACGCCACGGGCAAAAATTTTACTGTCAGCTGTTGCTGGACCACAATCGGTATTTGTTGGTAGAGGCGATGGCTATGCAGCAAGGCAAACGGACCACGGCTTTGTTGCGGGAGATGGTTTATGACGCGCTGGAAAGGGCGTTGCCTGCGTCGGAGTACAGAGCTGCAGAAGCGGCTGACTGTGCGGCATGGACGGATTCGGTAAAACGGCGGGTGCAAGGACGGCAACGCTCCAGGCAAGAGGCAGCAGATACGCAGCAAAATTCATGATTCGTTATGTTGTTGTGGCTGATGGCCAGTACGTTACTGCTCTGTACGGGCCTGGTGGCTCGGGTATTGGATTAACAGATGCCAAGGATGATGCGGGAAGTTGGGTCACCCATGAAAGAGCTGTCGAGGCGGCGAAGGTGGTTGCTAAATGCCTTGGTGGTTTTGTTGCTGTGCATGGGGTGGACGAGCCCGACTATCCCCGTAGCTGGTTGTCAAGCCGAGTCTCGGTCCAGCCCGTAAGCACTGGTTAAGTTTGAAGCGGCTTCCCTTACGGCCCACTGGGTTTTGGTGCGCTCCATGTGGTAGAGGGTGTTGAGCAGGAGGGCGCCTTCGAGGAGGCCGTTCCAGTCGCGGACTGCGTGGCGTTCGCGTAGCCAGCGGTCGCGGGCGGCTTCGCTGAGCTTCTGCTCCAGTGGTTGGTGGAATTGATTCACGTCTAGGCGGGGCGGATTTTCAAGTACCAGCCAGAGGCCGGCCCATCGACTAGCCAGCGGCGCAGCCAGTTACTCCTGGAATATGCGACATTGGCGCCTTTGTTGCTGTTAAGGTAGCCACCGTTTTGGGTATTTGCCTCGCCGTTGGGGTCTTGGTGGATGAAGTGGGTAGGGGTGAAGCCGCTCACTACTGTCCAGTGGCCGCCGCCCGAGGGGGCGGTGACGGGGCCGCGATGGAGCCAGCCGACAGGTGTGGGTAGGCCCGAGCGCAGCAGGTTTTCTAGGATGGCGGTGGTGCCCTCCATCTCGAAGGTGGCGCGGAGGCCGAGGGTTTTTAAGGTGAGGAGTTGGGCTTGGGGGTCAGTGGTGTCGCCGAATTGGCGGCGGATGCGGTTGTATTCGTAGTCGCCGGCGATTTTGTTCCAGTAGCGGGCCACCATTGCGCAGCTGGAGCTAAAGCACTCGCGGTAGCCGGTTGGGCCGTTATCTAGTTGGTACTCGTAAGGGACTTTAAGGTTTACAGATGTAGTCGGCGGGGAAGTGGGGGCGGTTTTTGCGGGGGATTTTGTTGCGTTTTGTGTCCAAAGGGCGGCTTCTGCTGTGCGGCGGCGCAGCAAGCCGGCTTCTGCGGATGTGCCAGGGTTGCGGTATAGCTTTAGGGCGGCTGGGACGTTGGCCCAAGCTTTGTCGCGCAGCTTGGCGGTTATGGTCTCGAAGCCGGCTTTGCCGTAGAAATTTGTGCCGAGGTTGTAGGCAAAACTGATTAGGGCGGACTGCTGGGTGACCAGCATTCCACTCCAGTGGGGGATGACGGTAGAGAGGTGTTTGGCGATTTTGGCAATTTCGCCGTCGAGTAGGTCTTCTGCTTCGATGACGTTGATCTTGTCGCCGCGTTTTACCTGGCGACCGTCGGGGTAACGTGTGGTGCCATAACCAATGGTGGGCACGCTCCAGCCATGTAATGGGTCGGCATAGGCATCAAAGTGGAAGCCTTCAAACTCTTTGATGAGTTTTACGGCCGGTGCGTAATCATGTTGTTTGCCGGCTTGGCTCCAGGTCTTGAACCACGGCTGGTCCCTATTAAAGGCATTAGGCGCAACCTTTAATAGCGCCGCCTCCAATTCAACGATGGCCGCCATTTGATGGGGCAAGCCATGTTTGTAGTAGCGGAATAAATCGCTGAGCCTGACGGGGGTTTTAGTCACGTTTCCATGGTGCGTGGATACTCATGCCGCCCCCCAGCAAAGCGGAGTCGCCGGTTTGCAAAACAGGATCGATAGGGTGCTCGACGATCACTGGATCCGGAGCTTTAGGTTGCGCTGCGTGCCAGGCGTCCACTTGTTGGTCGATGGACGCAAGCGTTTTCGCCTCGTTGATGAACGCCTTGGCTTCGGCGTCACGCTTCTTGGTGGTGACCAAGGTCACCACCGGGGGGTCGCCAGCCGACGTGACGTTCGGCTTCAGAGCTTTCCCGGCTTGACGGCGTACAGGGCTTGAATTACCAGCTGGATGATGCTGTTCGATTTCAGCTTGGACATGCCGATCAGCTCGCTGACGGCCGCCAAGACTACCCAGAATGCAGGGTGAGAGAAAAATTCCATGGAAGTCATGTGATGCTCTGTGCGAGTCTATACCCTTACGAGTCTAGTGCAAGTAGCGGGCCGATTTATTAGCTAAGTTTATGGCAGTGCTGTATCCACATGGAACACCATATTGACGGCACGCACTTTTTTAATAAACGGGAGGCTAAGGCGAGGTTTAGGCAGCACATTCTTACTTTTTGGGGTAACAAATGTGCATACTGCCGGGAGCCGCTGGGCCGGTCGGGCACTTTGGACCATGTGCGGCCAAAGTCAAAAGGCGGGGAAACTAGACGCTCGAATCTGGTGGCCTGTTGCTACGCCTGCAATATGAGCAAAGGATCCTGTGTTGGCTGGCACGAGTGGTTCCGGGCGCAGGAGTTTTGGGAGCCCCATCTAGAGGATGCGATTCACCTCTGGCTTAGCCAGTGAGTAGTGGTTTAGGAGTGAGGGTGCGCTTCCAGTTTGGCTAGGCGCTGCTCGACAAGATTGAGGCGGCCAAAGGTTTCGCGGTTTGCGTCGCGCATATCGGTGTGGATCACTTCAAGCTGGGTGGCGATGTGCTCGACGCTGGTCGTAAGCCGGATTACCGCCGTGCGGGCCTCGTCGTTGCGTTTACTGAATCCGCCTAGGCCCATAGCAAATGCTGTGATGGCTGCGCCGGCCACGGCCGCTAAAACTTCGATCATGGCGGCAGTAGCTACACCAGCAGTTTAGCGCCTGAACACCAGCGTAATGCCTTGCCGGTGAAGGCGCAGTGGCTATATGCGGCAGTGTGCTGGGTGTGGAAGATGCCGATTAGGTGGAGGGTCACAAGGCATCAGGCTCTAGCGGCAGGTCAAAGAACAGGCGTGCCTCTTCTTCTGTGTCAAACCAGTACCAGCCATCAATGGGGTAGGAATGGTCTTCGTGGGTTTCCCG